>ERZ857629.571-NODE-571-length-49241-cov-24.937218_pt1 | contig 49241 bp, 36 predicted proteins | sample MGYA00519700_ERZ857629 | MGnify/ENA primary metagenome ERZ857629 (study PRJEB31778, sample SAMEA3449351) | human gut metagenome | biome: human gut; feature: human-associated habitat; material: faeces | place: United Kingdom | collected 2010/2012 ... | reverse complement strand
TTTTTAGAGCAGGAACTGGGACTGAAACACCATCGTTTCAGACGGGGCTACCGCAATGTCATCAACGAATCCATCCGTCTGAATAACGAGGGCATCGACAGCCAGCTTGCCATTGAGACTTCGGGACACGGCGCACTGAAGGAGAACTATTTCCTGGACGATGGTGCCTACATGAGTGTAAAGATTATCTGCGAGCTTGCCAGATGCAGGAAACAGGGCAAATCCATCGCCGCCTCCATCGCAAAGCTGGGACATCCCGCCGAGGCAGCAGAGTGCCGCTTTAAGATTAACTTAGAGGAGTTTAAAGAGTACGGTGCCCAGGTACTGAAACAGTTTGACGAGTTTGTACAGAATGAGGAGGGCTTTGCCAAAGTACCGGTAAACCATGAGGGAATCCGTGTCAACGTGGACAGAGAGGGTGTCCAGGGCTGGCTGCTGCTGCGCATGTCTCTCCATGACCCGATTCTTCCTTTAAATATCGAAACCAGACAGCCCGGCGGTGTGGCAAAAGTCAAGGAATGGCTCCTTCCTTTCTTTACCCGGTTTGAGAGTCTGGATTGCAGTCCCCTGCGCAGCTAAGCGTGGAAACGAGGAAACCAATGATGAAAAAAGCAGTCACACGCCTGGCAGTCCTCAGTGTATGTGTGCTGACACTTACCGGCTGTGGAAAAGTGAGCCGGCAGCATATTGACGAGGGCATGCAGGCGATTGCAGAGCAAAATTATGAGCAGGCACTGACCAGCCTGGAGGAGGCGGAGAGCGCGGGGGAGGATACCCGTCTGCTTTACCGCGCCAAAGGACTTGCCTTCATGGGACTGACCCAGTATTCCGATGCGGCAGAGGCCTTTGAGACAGCACTCAAAAGCAGTAACGGCCGAGTGCAGAACATAGATGTAGATATGAACTACTATCTGGCGACTGCCTATTATAAGCAGGGAGACGATGCCCAGGCCATCCGGATTTACAACACGATTTTGAGCCTTTTCCCGAAAGAGAAGGATGCCCTGTACCTCCGGGGGAGTATCCTTCTGCATCAGAGCTCTGACAACTACGAAAGTGCCAAGGCGGATTTTGACCGTGCGATTGAACTGGCACCCTCCGATTTTGACCAGCTTCTTAACATTTGTCAGGTGTTGAAGGAGTGCGGCTATCAGGATGCCGGCAGGGAATACCTGGAAAACGCCATGGCGAATAATGCCAAGGATATGTCTGACTATAATAAAGGAAGAATCTGTTTTTATCTGGAAAACTACCAGGATGCCAGAGATTATCTGGAACGCGCCAAGGATACCGCAGGCGGAGGTGCCGTGCTTTATCTGGGACGAACCTGGGAAATCCTGGGAGATTACAATTATGCCTCCAGTGTATACGAAGCCTATTTGGCCAACACTCCGGACGCAGAGATTTATAACCAGCTGGGTATGTGCCGGCTGAAGATGAACGATCCGCAGGCAGCCCTGGAGGCCTTCCAGGCAGGACAGACCGTGGAAAACTGTCCGATTTTACAGATACTTCAATATAATGAAATCGTAGCCTGTGAGCAGCTGGAGAATTTCACAGAAGCGGCATCTTTGATGCAAAGCTATCTGAAAACCTACCCGGACGACGAACAGGCACAGCGGGAAAATATATTTTTAAAGACAAGATAAGGAGAATAGTATGATTGACCAGTTAGTTGCAAAGATTAAGAAAACCCAGGCGCCCATCGTGGTGGGGTTAGACCCCATGTTAAACTACATCCCGGAACAGGTGCAGAAGAAAGCCTTTGAAGAAAAGGGAGAAACACTGGCAGGAGCGGCAGAAGCTATCTGGCAGTTCAACAAAGCTATTGTGGATACGATTTACGATTTGATTCCTGCGGTAAAACCTCAGATTGCCATGTATGAGCAGTTTGGGGTTGAGGGTGTCATTGTCTTCAAAAAGACCGTTGATTACTGTAAGGAAAAGGGACTGGTGGTCATCGGCGATGTGAAACGTGGTGACATCGGTTCCACCTCCGAGGCTTATGCCGTAGGACATCTGGGCAAAGTCCAGGTTGGCTCCCAGATCTATGCCGGTTTTGATGAGGACTTTGCTACTGTCAATCCTTACCTTGGCTCCGATGGTGTGAAACCCTTCATAAAAGTCTGCAAGGAAAACAACCGTGGTATTTTCGTTCTGGTAAAGACCTCCAACCCCAGCAGTGGAGAGTTACAGGACAAGCTGGTGGATGGCAAGCCTTTGTACGAACTGGTAGGAAAAATGGTAGATGAGTGGGGAAGTGACTGCATCGGCGAGAGTGGCTTCAGCGAAGTGGGTGCAGTGGTTGGTGCGACTTACCCGGAGCAGGGCAGAATCCTCCGCGCCATCATGCCTAAAACCTACATCCTGGTACCCGGCTACGGCGCACAGGGAGGTAAGGGCAAAGACCTGGTACACTTCTTTAACGAGGATGGACTGGGTGCCATCGTCAACTCCTCCCGTGGCATCATCGCCGCTTACAAACAGGAGGCTTACGCAAAATTTGGCGCAGAGCATTTCGCCGATGCCTCCCGCCAGGCAGTGCTGGACATGATTGCAGACATCCAGGGAGCATTACAGTAGGATGGAATTGTAATAGGACAGAATTACTATAAGAAATAAAGAGAGCAGCATCCGAGACCTTGTGAAAAGGAGATTTGAGATGCTGCTTTTTTGATAGGAAAGTGTGTGCAAAGAGTCGGTAAGCTGCTATTTGTTCGATAATATATAGAAATCTTGCATTTACACTTGTTTTTTTTGATACAATTATATTATTACACGAATTGATAATACAATCAGTGCAAATTCCTTAGAAATTTTAGTATATTGTCAGCGATTAGGTGTTTGTAATTATCGATATATTTTTGATGAATTTATCCATATGGGCATATAAATCCAAAGTCTTCAATTTTGCCCGAAGGGTGATGGAAATATAAAGAAATTTTGACAGTTTAGGGGGAAAATAAGGGTGCTTTGGGCAAATACATCTCAAACAGTTCCGCTTGCCCGGATCTTGCCAACCTTCTTGGGTAAAAATTGAAAGAAACCACAGATTTACCCAGAAGGTTTCCATAATACAGATTGAAACACCAGAAAAGCGATCCACACGAAGAGTTGCTGGGTAAAATTTCAAAAATCTAGTATATATGACCATAAGCAGACAAAAAGCCTTATAATACTTTATAATAAGAACCAATTTTGTAAGAGTTTTTTATAGTGAGATGGAATTTATTTTGAAATAGTACCTATTTCAGGACGAGAAGGATGATGTTTTTATTTCGATTACCTGCGTAAGGTATAGGGTAAGCATTAGAGTGAAATTTGAGCGTATCCGTAATGTGTCAGCCTATGTAACCAGAAGTATTTGCTGATTAGAAAGGCAAATTCCACTTTTTCTAAAATGTATAGCATAAGCAAAACTATGTTTCATAAAGGTTCAACCTATATTTCTAATATCTGTTGCAAATTTTAAGAATCTTATGCTAGTATAAAGAAGTAAAACTGCACAAAAAAAACAAGGTGTTACAAAAAAAGTCACTGCACAATGCAGGTAAACGATGTCGGCTAAAGCCTTATTTGCACTCACCTTGTAAGTTTGCATTCTTAAAATAGCACAAGAATTGTACGATGTCAACAAATTAGTGTAAAAGGGGTAAATATGGAAGAACGCAAGATGTATTGGGGACTGGATTTAGGAACAAATTCTGTGGGCTGGGCGGTAACTGACCAGAACTATCAGCTTATGCGTGCAAAAGGGAAGGATTTGTGGGGAGCCAGACTTTTTGACAGGGCAGACACAAGTGCCGAGCGGAGAGGATATCGTGTAAGTCGTAGACGGCGTCAGAGGGAAGTGGCTCGCTGCGGCGTGTTGAAAGAATATTTTTATGAAGAAATCAGCAAGATGGATGCCGGCTTTTTTGTCCGTTTAGAGGAAAGCAAATTTTGGAAAGAGGACAGGAGTGAGGGAAACCAACAGAAGTATGCACTGTTTGCGGATGCCAATTTTACCGACAAAGACTATTTTGAAAAATATCCTACCATTTTTCATTTGAGAAAAGAACTTTTGGAAACCAGTGAGGCACATGATGTCAGGCTGGTTTATCTGGCGTTATTAAATATGTTCAAACATCGTGGACACTTTTTAAATACCGCACTTTCTGCAGAAGAAACGGAAACAGATATGAACGCAGCTTATCAGGAATTGGTGGACACAGCCGGTTATTTTGATATTGCGTTTGACCCGCAGTTAGATGCCAGGGAAATAGAAAACATCTTGGGCGAGAAGGGGATTTCCAGAAGTAGGATTCTGGAAAAATTGTCAACTTATATGGGGATAAGTAAATCCGACAAAGCAGCTTACGAACTCCTAAAATTAGTATGCGGCAATGCTGGAAAATTAGTGAATATCTACGGCTCTGAAATTTTAGGAGAGGAAAACAAGACTCTTTCCATCAGTTTTCGCGACTCTAATTATGAGGAAAAGGAAACCCAGGTCAAGGAACTGGTGGGGGATGACTACTTTGAATTGCTGCTGGCGGCAAAAGCCGTGCATGATATCGGACTTTTAGCGAATATTTTAAAGGGGCATGCTTATCTGACCTATGCCAGGGTGGAAAGCTACGAGGAACATAAAAAAGACCTTCAATTATTAAAATGTGTCTTGAAGAAATATAATCAGGAAGGATATGACAAAATGTTCCGGGTTATGGAGCCTGGAAATTACAGTGCGTATATTGGGAGCGTAAACAGCAAGGAATCAGGCAAGGTCAGAAGAAATGAAGGGAAAGGACGGAGCCGGGAGGATTTATATAAGACAATTCGCAAGCTGTTGGGACAGTGTCCTCAGGACGATCAGGACGTAGCATTGATTTTGTCCAAAATAGAAAGTGAAACTTTTTTGCCGAAACAGTTGACTGCGGATAACGGCGTTATTCCCAATCAGGTTTATGTAAAGGAGATGCGCAAAATTCTGAAAAATGCAGCCACCTATTTACCTTTTTTGAAGGAAAAAGATGAATCTCAACTGACGGTGGCAGAGCGTATCATCCAACTGTTTAGCTTTCGGATTCCCTATTATATTGGACCTTTGGGGCAGGAACATTTGGATGAAAAAGGGTACAACGAGTGGGCAAGGCGGATTGCACCGGGAAAAGTTTATCCATGGAATTTAGAGGAAAAGTTTGACACCAAAGAGGCGGCAGAGAAGTTTATAGAACGTATGGTACGGCACTGTTCCTACCTGACACAGGAGAAGACGCTGCCTAAAAATTCTTTGTTGTATGAAAAGTTCATGGTATTGAATGAACTGAACAATTTAAAAATCCATGGAGAAAAAATTACAGTAGAGCAGAAACAGGATTTATATAATTCACTTTTCATAAAAGGAAAACGTGTTTCTATTGCACAGATTGTAAGACATTGTCAGTTAAGCGGCTGGGTGGAAAAGGATGACACCGACTTTTTGTCTGGAATTGATTTAACAGGATTTAAAGCCTCGTTATCTTCCGTGGGCAAATTCAGAGGTGTGTTTGGAGAGGGATTTTTTAACGATAAGCAGACCGCCATGGCAGAACAAATCATTTTCTGGGCAACCGTTTATGGAAATGATAAATCCTACTTGCGAGAGCGCATTGAAGAAGAATATTCGGAATTATTGGATGAAAAGCAGATTAAACGGATACTGGGATTTAAGTTTGAGGGATGGGGAAATCTATCCCGGGAATTTTTATATTTAAGAGGAACTTCCAGGCAGGACAGCGAAAGAAGTGTCATCATGGCGTTGTGGGAAACCAATGACAACCTGATGGAACTGCTGAGTGAGCGGTATACCTACAAAGAGGCACTACAGGAACAAATCAAAGAAAAAGAGAAAACGTTGGAAGAATGGACGATTGAAGACCTAGGCGGGATGTATTTGTCTGCACCGGTCAAGCGGATGCTCTGGCAGACTATGAAGATTCTTTTAGAATTGAAACAGACATTGGGACAGACCCCTGACAGAGTTTATGTGGAAATGCCCAGAGAAGATGGAGAAAAAGGGGAGCGTAAGGACTCACGCAAGAAAAAGCTGCTGGATTTGTATAGTGCATTGAAAGGTGAGGAAAAAGCATGGCGCAAGGAAATTGAGGACAGACCGGAGGCAGATTTCCGCATCAAGAAACTGTACTTGTATTATCGGCAGATGGGTAAGTGCATGTATACGGGAGAAACCATCGAATTAGCAGACCTCTTTAACGATAACCTGTATGACATTGACCATATTTATCCGAGACATTTCGTGAAAGATGACAGCATTGAGAATAATTTAATCCTGGTGAAAAAACAGAAAAATGCAAGGAAAGGTGATAGTTATCCGATAGAACGGGAAATTCAGCGTGCCCGATATCAGCTTTGGAAAATGCTTGCAGATAAGAATTTTATTTCCAGGGAAAAACATCAGCGTTTGATTAGAACTACACCTTTTTCAGAGGAAGAAAAAGCAGGATTTATCAGCAGGCAGCTGGTTGAAACAAGACAGGGAACCAAGGCAATTACCCAGATATTGCGCCAGATATTCCCAGACACAATGGTGGTGTTTTCCAAAGCGGGAGAGGTATCTGCATTCCGGCACAAATTTAATCTGGAAAAAGTGCGTTGTCTCAATGATTTTCATCATGCCCAGGATGCTTACCTGAACATTGTGGTGGGAAATGCGTATTATGTGAAATTTACGGCAAATCCGATTAATTTTATCCGTGAGGCAGAAAAGAATCCGCAGAAAGATTTGTATAAGTACCACATGGATAAATTTTTCGAATATACAGTACAACGTGGCGATGAAACGGCGTGGATTGGAACAAAGGATGAGAAAAATTCCACCATTCATATCGTGAAAAAGGTGATGGCGAGGAACACGCCGTTGATTACCAAACGTTGTTATACTGTCCATGGAGGAATTACCAGAAAGGATACGATTTATAACAAGGAAACGGCAAAAGGTCAAGGATATATAGCAGTGAAGGGAAGTGATCCGCGTCTGTGTGATGTGACAAAATACGGTGGCAGAACTTCTATTAATAATATGTTTTATACCCTGGCATCTTACCGGGTAAAAGGAAAATCCGTGTTAAGTCTGGAGGCAATTCCCGGTTATCTTGGAAATGCGGAAAATATATCAGACGAAACTCTATTACGTTATTTGCAGGATTCATTAGAGAAAGAAAATCCGGGAAAAGTAATTTCAGACCTTCAGATTAAGTATCGTTGTATTCGATATAAGTCACTTTTAAAGATTGATGGTTTTTATTACTATATTGTAGGAAAAACTGGCAAGCAGATATACCTGGAAAGTGCAGTTCCTCTCATTTTGAATAATGAGGATGCAATTTACCTGAAAAAAATAGAGAAAGCAGTTAGCGGGCAATACTTTGAAGAAAAAAGGGAAGGGCAGCTAATCATAACTGAAGAGTGCAATCAAAAGCTGTATGATATATTGTTGGAAAAATTAACTGATGGCATTTATAGGAACAAAAAGGCATCCCTGCAAACGATATTGCAGGAGGGAAGAGAAAAGTTTATCAGGTTGTCGATACCGAACCAATGCCAGATTCTTATGAATCTGGTGGGATGGTTCCAATTAAGCTGCGTAACAGCAGACATGAAAGAGATTGGTGGAAGTGTCAATTCTGGAAAATGTTTAATGGGTAAAAAGATTAGTGATTGTTCCGAAATGATTTTAATTACACAATCGGCAACCGGACTACAGGAACGCCGCATTGATTTGTTAAAATTATGAGTTGGCGTACAGTGGTGATAGCAAGTAGTGCAAAACTTGACTATCAAATGGGATATCTGGTAGTGCGCAAGGATACGGTTACCAAAATCCATCTGAGTGAAATTCGGCTGCTATTGATTGAATCCACAGCAGTTTCGTTGACTGCGGCACTTCTGGCAGAATTGACGGATAAGAAAATTAAAGTGATTTTTTGCGATGCAAAACGAAATCCGTCGTCAGAACTGCTCCCTTATTATGGCGCCCATGACACCAGCTTGAAAATTAGAAATCAGATTACATGGAGCGACAAAATCAAGGTACAAATGTGGACAGAAATTGTATCGGAGAAAATTCGCAAACAACGGGAAGTGCTGCTTCTTAGGGAGAAAAAGGAGGAGGCCGATCTGTTGGGGCAGTATCTGGAAGAAATGGAACTGGGAGATGCGACAAATCGTGAAGGCCATGCGGCTAAAGTATATTTCAACGCCTTATTTGGGAAAGATTTTAGCCGAAGTGTGGATAATGTCGCAAATGCTGCGCTCAATTATGGATATAGTATTCTGCTGTCTGCATTTACCAGAGAGATTACAGCGAATGGCTATCTGACACAGTTGGGACTATTCCATGACAATATGTTTAATCCCTTCAATCTGGCATCGGATTTGATGGAACCTTTCCGTCCATTAGTTGACAGAAGGGTACTTCAATTACAGTTCTCAGAATTACAACATGAGCAGAAGATGCAGTTGGTTGACATCCTTAATATGGAAATTTTTGTGAATGAACGAAAAGAATATGTAGCAAATGCAATTAAGATTTATTGCAAAAGTGTGTTTGACGCAATCAGTGATGAGGATGTTTCGCAAATAAGGTTTTATTCCCATGAGTTATAGGTATATGAGAATTCTTGTGATGTTTGACTTACCGGTTACAACCGCTGCGGAGCGGCGAGCGTATACATTATTTCGTAAATATCTGTTGAAAAATGGATTTTTAATGCTACAGGAATCTGTGTATTGTAAAATCGCCCAGAATCCTGTGGCAGCGGATTCTGTTATTGATGCTTTACGCAAAAATAAACCGCCAACCGGGTTGGTTCAATTATTGCGGGTGACGGAAAAACAATATGCAAAAATGGAATATATTGCAGGTGAGAGCCAACTGGATGTGCTGAATGATGATAGGAGATTAGTGGTCTTGTGAGATTGATAAATGCAGAGTGGAATCTGGATGTTCAGTTTAAGGAAAACATGGTAAACCAGGTGGTAATAGAAGAACCACAGATATATGTAGCCCTTCTTTCTGAATTGTATGCCCAGATAAACGGTGGAGAGGGCAAATTTTTGTTGTCACAGGGAGAAAAGGAATGTTCAATATCTAAGGACATGGACATTGTTATCAATCCCTTTGGAATAACAGCAAATTGTAGGAAAATGCAGACGAAACTACAAACGGAACTGAAGGAAGAATTGTCGGGATTTTTTTACAGTGAGTATTTAACTGTACAAGCGGAAGTATTGAGGCTATGGGAACAAGTGACGGCACATCTGCCCTATGAATTGGAATATGCGGATGCTATAGAGATGGGAAGTTTTCTAAAGCTGGGAGACATAAAATTTGTGGAAGAAACGGGAGACTTGTTGTCCAGTATCTGTCAATACATAAAACTACTCCAGCGGTTATTGAATGTTAAAGTATTGGTACTGGTAAATATAAAATCTTACCTGACCAAAGAACAGATAGAACTGCTGTATCAGGAGGCGTTCTATGATAAGGTGCAATTATTGCTGATTGAATCGAGGGAGGACTATCATTTAGATAGTGAATCCGTTATAATTATTGATAAGGACAAGTGTTTAATTTCCTGTACAGAATAGCTTACAACGCATGCCAATGCGTATGGTTCGGCGAGAACCTTCATTAAATTTGAGGTTTGAGAACCTTGTAAGTTTGTAAAGAAGTAAAACATGTTCTTTTATATATATTTTATTTTATTCGTTTGAGAACCTTGTAAGTTTGTAAAGAAGTAAAACAATAACTAATACCTGATAAGGCAATTATGGGTTTGAGAACCTTGTAAGTTTGTAAAGAAGTAAAACTAACACAGTAAGAAGTAAGATACAAAAAAAGTTTGAGAACCTTGTAAGTTTGTAAAGAAGTAAAACGCACCAACTAATTTAGATGGTTATACCCCTGTTTGAGAACCTTGTAAGTTTGTAAAGAAGTAAAACAAAATCTAAGCAATCCATGTCTTCGTTCTTGTTTGAGAACCTTGTAAGTTTGTAAAGAAGTAAAACAATGTGAGACGCTCGTTGTTGAGTTCCTCCGTTTGAGAACCTTGTAAGTTTGTAAAGAAGTAAAACCAGACGGTAGCGGCAACCTCCACCACAAGGGTTTGAGAACCTTGTAAGTTTGTAAAGAAGTAAAACTAGAATTACACCTGTTGACTATGCTGTAGTGTTTGAGAACCTTGTAAGTTTGTAAAGAAGTAAAACATAACTCCATCTTTCTCTTTTCCACCCTGTGTTTGAGAACCTTGTAAGTTTGTAAAGAAGTAAAACTCAAGCGTGACCATCACAGCCTCCGGAATGGTTTGAGAACCTTGTAAGTTTGTAAAGAAGTAAAACAAAACAACCAGACATACCGTCTTGGATGGAGTTTGAGAACCTTGTAAGTTTGTAAAGAAGTAAAACTTACGAGTCACTAGGAACTAGTAAGGATATGTTTGAGAACCTTGTAAGTTTGTAAAGAAGTAAAACATTTAGCGTGCAAATGAATAGCCGTTCTTTGTTTGAGAACCTTGTAAGTTTGTAAAGAAGTAAAACATATATTGTTACGACAAATCGAACAGGTGGGTTTGAGAACCTTGTAAGTTTGTAAAGAAGTAAAACTGAAAGTCATCAAAAACGATGAAAAGTCAGGTTTGAGAACCTTGTAAGTTTGTAAAGAAGTAAAACTATTTAATCGTCATATTCCTCATCCAGATCGTTTGAGAACCTTGTAAGTTTGTAAAGAAGTAAAACGGAATTGGGAGTAGATTGTCTTATGATTGAGTTTGAGAACCTTGTAAGTTTGTAAAGAAGCAAAACATAAAAAGTGGTGGCAGAAGTTGACTCACAGTTGATGAATTTATCCATATGGGCATATAGATCTAAAACTTTCAATTTTGCCCGATAAGGGCTGGAAATGTAAGGAAATTTTGACGGTTTAGGGGGGAAATAAGGATGCTTTGGGCAAATACAACTCAAACAGTTCCGTTTGCCCGGATCTTGCCCGACTTCTTGGGCAAGAATTGCAAAACACGATGAATTTGCCTAAAGGTTTACATAATGCGAACGAAAACTCCAGAAAAGCAGACCGCGTGAAGTCTCTCAGGGTAAAATCCGAAAAATCTGGTCTATATGCCCGGCAAAGAAAAAGATCCTACGCACCACTTCTATTAGAACCACTTCTACAGAAAGCCTCTGTATAACCAAATGCAACGTAAATTTCCCCCGATAGCCGTTGCTGATTCCCCGTTTTTATGGTAGTATGGAGAAAGCGAAACGGAGGTTTACTCATTATGGAGAGCTACAAGAGCGAGTTTGTTGAATTTATGGTGGACTGTAATGTCCTGAAATTTGGAGATTTTACATTGAAGAGCGGACGCAAGTCCCCCTTCTTTATGAATGCGGGTTCCTATGTGACCGGCAGCCAGTTGATGCGCCTGGGCGAGTATTATGCCAGAGCCATCCATGAGACTTACGGGGATGATTTCGATGTCCTCTTTGGACCTGCTTATAAGGGAATTCCCATCAGCGTAGTGACCGCAGTGGCATACAGCAAGCTGTATGGCAAAGAGGTTCGTTACTGCTCTGACAGAAAAGAAGAAAAAGATCACGGTGCGGATAAGGGCAGCTTTCTGGGCAGCCCTCTGCAGGACGGTGACAGAGTCATTATGATTGAGGATGTGACCACCTCCGGTAAATCCATGGAAGAGACCGTGCCTAAGGTACGGGGAGCAGCTGACGTGGAAATTGTAGGACTGATGGTTTCCCTAAACCGCATGGAGCGCGGCATCCAGTCTGAAAAGAGTGCTTTGGACGAAATCAAGGAGCGCTACAGCTTCCCCGCCGCAGCCATTGTATCCATGGCAGATGTGATCGAACACTTGTATAATAAGCCATATAATGGTAAAGTTTATATTGACGATGCCTTAAAGGCAGCGATTGATGCTTATTACAAAGAGTACGGCGCAAAGTAAAGGGAGGTTTTGAAGGATGGAAGAAAAGACATATCGTACCATGCGTGGAACCGGAGTAACCAATATTATTTTAGGAATTGTAGCCATTGCCGTGGGAGTAGGCAGCGGAGTGCTTCTTATTATCAGTGGCTCCAAGCTGCTGGCCGGCAAGTCAAAGATTATGTTTTAAAGTTCAATCAGGAGAAGAAACAGAAGGGATGTCGCAAGGCATCCTTGTTTCGATTGTAGGCATCGTATGTTTGGTAAGAGACGATATATATTTACAAAGAAACAACATCCGCAGAAGGCAATCGCCTCCACGATCCTGGGAACGATTTCACTGGTGTCCTATGTACTGGTGATTTACCTGTCTTTCCGGAGAGGCGGACAGGCAGCGGAATCCTATGGAGCGACAGGGTTATTGATTACATTGTTTGCTTTTGCGGGATTGATTTTAGGAATCTGGTCCAAAACGGAAAAGGATATGTTTTACTTTTTTTCCTGGGTTGGCATAATTTTTAATGCACTGGCACTGTGTGGAATCAGTCTGCTATTGTATGCCCCTGGCATGTCATTTTTTATAGATTAAGGAAAGTTTTTGTTTGGAGGAACTTATGGAATTGAATTATGATCAGGAAGAAATGAAGGAGCGATATGATTTAGCAATGGAAAGAGTGTTGGAAATCCCGGATGAGCATATCCTGGAAGAAAAATTCCAGCAATATTTTAAAAAGATGGCAGCATTTCTGTGCCTGATGGATGAAACTTATCGGTTTGTCAAAAGCGGTCAGCTGAAGCAGGTGTCATTGGAAGAATTGCAGGAACGCAACCGACAATTGTATGAGGATATTTTACCGGAAAATTACGGAATAAGCTATGCCAATCCCACCTATGCAGAGGAAATTCTGGGCAAGGAGCATGGAAATCTGCTCTGCTTTTTGTACACAGAACTGAGGGCATTGATTGGTTATGTCTATGAGGATAAAATTTTTGATTGCGTGATCCGTATGGAACTGTTTTTGGAAATTTACGGCATGTTTACCTGTGAAAAGGAAGAAACCGGACTTCTCCCGGCAGGAGAGGCACTGCGCCGTACGATTTACTGGTTTTTCAGTGACTATTCCGAGGATGCGGCCACAGAGATGGTGGCAGCCCAGGTAGACCCGGACAAGGATTTTGCCGTGCGTCTCATCCTGGACAGCGACTTAAACGATGTACGTTATCTGTATTATTTCGGTGAATATATCACCGCGAGCGAGCCGCGGACAGCGAGACACCTGGCAGAAATGTCCCAGGAGCAGATCGACCTGATGGCAGACACCTACACGCAAGGGTATCGCAAGGGCTTTGAACTGGCAGGCAAGCCTTTATATAAGAAGAAATCCGTAGGCATCCATTATCCCTTAGGCTTTGAGCGGATGATGAAGAAAGCCTTTGAAAATTTTGAAAAGATGGGCTTAAAGCCCGCGCTGGCTCGGAACGCAGTGAGTGCCTTTGAAGGCCGTTCCGTGAATAAACGGGGCTTTTTCGGAGCAAATCCCAACAAACAGTTCGATTACGACCACAAAGAGGACAAGGCATTATTTTTTGATGCGAAATACTGCAACCGCCGTCTGGAAGTGCTCCGCAGCGCTTACGAGGAGCGGAAGCAACTGGCTGCCGAGTATGCAGGACCAGCGGTGGTGGAGATTTTCGGCGAGACACCCTTTGCCCCTGCAAAATGTGAGGCAGCTTACAAACTAAATGAGGAACAGCAGAAGTTACAGGTGAAATTTTCCTCCGATGCCAGCCGTCTTACCAATGAGTACATCAACCAGGAGGAGCGGAGCTTCACCATTATAGCCTTCCCTACACCGGAAATCGGGGATCAATACGAGGAAATTTTTGACGAAATCGTGAAAATCAATACCCTGGACTATGAGTTATACAGCCGGATTCAGGCATCCCTGATTGATTTGCTGGACAAGGCAGACTATGTGCGCATCAAGGGAATGAAGGGCAACCGCACCGATTTAAAGGTCAATCTTTGGAAATTGCAGAATCCTGCAGAGGAGACTATTTTTGAAAACTGCGTGGCAGATGTGAATATCCCGGTAGGAGAGGTGTTCACTTCCCCGAAACTTACCGGCACCAACGGTGTGCTCCATGTGACCCATGTATTCTTGAATGAACTGGAATACAAGGATTTAAGCATCACCTTCAAGGATGGCATGATTGCAGATTATGACTGCGCCAACTTTGACACCCCGGAGGAAAACAAGCAGTATATCAAGGAAAACGTGCTGTTCCATCATGATACCCTGCCTATGGGCGAGTTCGCCATCGGAACCAACACTACCGCCTATATGGTGGCACGGAAATACGGAATCGGTGCCAAGATGCCTATTCTCATCGCAGAGAAAACGGGACCTCACTTTGCCGTAGGCGATACCTGCTACTCCCATGAGGAGGACATGGTGACCTGCAATCCCGATGGCAAAAAGATTGTAGCCCGTGACAACGAAGTGACTGCCCGGTACCGGAAGGATGACCCGGCCAAGGCATACTTTAATTGTCATACGGATATTACGATTCCCTACGATGAACTGGGGGAACTGACCGCCGTTTCCGCCACCGGTGAGGAATATCCCATCATTAAAGAGGGACATTTCGTGGCAGCCGGTGCCGAAGAATTGAATAAACCGTTGGACGATGAGGAGTAGAATTGTCACTGGAACGAGGTACGAGTGAACAGTAACGAATCTTACGATTTTCTTAAAGAAGAAATCCTTGCGTGGAAGAAAAAAGTTTAGTACACTGAATTTGGCGTGTGGTCGTGGAAATGACCACAAGAATGAGGGAAAGGAAGTACACTATGGCACAGGTTGGAATAGTAATGGGCAGTGATTCAGATCTGCCGGTTATGAGTAAAGCGGCAGAAATGCTGGATGAGCTGGGCATTTCTTATGAGATGCGGATTATCTCCGCTCACAGAGAGCCGGAACTTTTAATTGACTGGGCGGGAAACGCTCAGGAAAGAGGCATGAAGGTGATGATAGCCGGAGCCGGAATGGCAGCAGCCCTGCCCGGCATGTGTGCGGCATTGTTTCCCCTGCCGGTCATAGGAGTACCCCTTTCCGGCAAGAAACTGGATGGCATGGATGCTGTGTTCTCCATTATGCAGATGCCTCCGGGAGTGCCGGTAGCCACGGTAGCGATTGACGGCGGGAAGAATGCAGCAATTCTGGCTGCCAGAATTCTTGCCACATCCGATGCTGGGATGCTGAAGAAACTGATGGACTACACCACGGCACAGAAGGAACAGGTTATTGCTAAAGATGCCCGGTTACAGGAAGTGGGCTATAAAAATTATAAATAACGTATGAAGGAGAAAGAGGATAAACATGGATTACAAAAACGCAGGTGTGGATATCGAGGCTGGATACGAATCCGTAGAACTGATGAAAAAATTTGTCAAAGGAACCATGAGACCGGAAGTGCTTGGTGGACTGGGCGGCTTTTCCGGAGCCTTTTCTCTGGAAAACATCAAGAAGATGGAAAAACCCGTATTACTGTCAGGAACAGATGGTGTGGGGACCAAAATCAAGCTTGCCTTTTTGATGGACAAGCATGACACGATTGGAATTGACTGCGTGGCAATGTGCGTGAACGATGTGGCATGTGCAGGCGGTGAGCCGTTGTTTTTCCTGGACTATATTGCATGTGGCAAGAACTATCCCGAAAAGATTGCAACCATTGTAAAGGGTGTGGCAGAGGGCTGTAAGCAGTCCGGTGCAGCTTTAATCGGTGGTGAGACCGCAGAACATCCCGGACTGATGCCGGAGGACGAGTACGACTTGGCCGGTTTTGCAGTGGGCGTTGTGGACGAGAAGGATTTAATCACCGGCGCCGATTTAAAAGACGGCGATGTGCTCATTGGCATGGCAAGCACCGGCGTACATAGTAACGGTTTCTCACTGGTCCGCAAGGTATTCGAGATGACCAAAGAAAGTCTGGAAACCTATTACGATGAGCTGGGAACCACTCTGGGTGAGGCTTTGCTTGCACCCACCCGTATTTATGTGAAAGCACTGAAATCCATCAAAGACAGCGGCGTGCGCGTGAAAGCCTGCAGCCATATCACCGGTGGTGGATTTTACGAAAATATTCCCCGGATGCTCCCCGATGGAATCAAGGCATGTGTGGAGAAAGACAGTTATCCCATTCCTCCCATCTTTACCCTGATGCAGAAAAAGGGTGGCATTGAGGAAAAAATGATGTACAACACCTACAACATGGGACTTGGCATGATTCTGGCAGTTGACCCTTCGGATGTGGACAAGACCATGGAGGCAATCAAGGCAGCAGGAGATACCCCTTATGTGGTTGGTAAATGCGCAGCCGGTGAGAAGGGTGTAGAATTATGCTAAAGACGGTTGTATGCGTATCCGGCGGTGGCACGAACCTCCAGGCAATTCTGGATGCCATAGATCATGGAAAGATTACCAACACTCAGATTATGGCGGTTATCAGCAACAATGCGGGAGCCTATGCCCTGGAGCGTGCCAGAAACAAAGGCATCGAAGCCATCTGCATGTCTCCCAAAGGCTATCCCGACAGAACTGCTTTTAACGAGGATTTTACCCGGAAAATGAAAGCGTTAAATCCCGACCTGATTGTGCTGGCTGGATTTCTGGTGGCAATTCCGGAGACAATGGTGGAGGCATTTCCCCATCGCATTATCAACATCCATCCCTCTCTGATTCCCTCTTTCTGCGGCGTAGGCTGTTATGGACTCCATGTCCATGAGAAAGCACTTGCCCGTGGCGTGAAGGTCAGCGGGGCAACCGTTCATTTCGTAGACTGTGGCATTGACACTGGGGAGATTATTGCCCAGAAGCCGGTCATGGTAGAGCCGGGAGATACCCCGGAAATTTTACAGAAGCGTATCATGGAACAGGCGGAATGGGTGATTCTGCCCCAAGCGATTGATGATATAGCAAATGAAAGGATTCAACTATGAAGGTACTGATTGTAGGCAGCGGCGGCAGAGAGCATGCCATCGCCACCAGCATGAAAAAAAGTAAACGCGTGGATAAGTTGTACTGTGTACCCGGCAATGCAGGAATTGCCCGGATTGCAGAGTGTGATTCTTCCATCGGCGTCATGGAATTCGACAAGATTATTGCCTATGCCAAAGAAAAGGCAGTGGATTTGGTTTTTGTAGCACCGGATGATCCCCTGGTGGGCGGTCTGGTGGATGCGCTGACTAAAGCAGGCATCCGTGCCTTTGGCCCCAACAAAAAAGCGGCGATTCTGGAGGGAAGCAAAGCCTTCTCCAAGGATTTAATGAAGAAATACAACATCCCCACCGCAGGCTATGAAACCTTTGATGACCCGGAAAAAGCCCTGGCTTATCTGGAAACTGCAGAAATGCCCATCGTCTTAAAGGCAGATGGTCTGGCACTGGGCAAAGGCGTTCTGATTTGCAACACCTTAGAGGAGGCAAAGGCAGGCGTGAAAGAGATTATGCAGGATAAGCATTTTGGCTCCGCGGGAAACCGCATGGTCATTGAGGAATTTATGATTGGACGTGAAGTTTCCGTACTGTCCTTCGTTGATGGAAAGACCATTCGTATTATGTCCTCTGCCCAGGATCATAAGCGTGCCAAAGATGGTGATCAGGGACTCAATACCGGAGGAATGGGCAACTTTTCCCCCAGCCCCTTCTATACGGAGGAAGTGGACGAGTTCTGCCAGAAATATATTTATCAGGCAACGGTGGATGCCATGGCAGCGGAAGGACGTCCCTTCCAGGGTGTAATCTTCTTCGGACTGATGCTTACCCCCAAGGGACCCAGGGTATTAGAGTATAACGCACGTTTCGGCGACCCGGAGGCACAGGTGGTTCTGCCACGCATGAAAAATGACATCATGGATGTGGTGGATGCCTGCATTGATGGCACCTTAGACCGGGTGGACTTACAGTTTGAGGACAACGCAGCAGTCTGCGTGGTGCTTGCCTCAGACGGTTATCCTGTCTCCTATGAAAAGGGCTTTGTCATTTCCGGTCTGGAGAACTTCGAGGGAAAAGAGGACTATTACTGTTTCCATGCGGGAACCAAACAGACGGAGAAGGGCATTGTCACCAACGGAGGACGTGTCCTGGGCATTACCGCAACCGGAAAAGATTTAAAAGAGGCTCGTGCCAAGGCATATGAGGCCACGGAATGGGTACAGTTCGAAAATAAATATATGCGCCATGATATCGGAAAAGCGATTGATGAGGCATAAAGAGTAACACAGGAGGAAACTTCTCATGAGAAAATTATGGGTAAAAACGGCAGTGTCTCTGGCACTGGCAGCAGTGCTGTTTGTGGGAACGCCGGGGCTGACTGTATGTGCGGAGGGAACGGCGACTGTCGTTGCCAATAGCGCCAACATACGTCAGAATGCGGATTCCACCAGTACGGTAGTGGGTTCTGCAAAGAAGAATCAGGTATTGAATATCCAGTCTGAAGCCACGGATGGCTCCGGAATGGTATGGTATCAGGTGACGGTAGACGGAGCCACCGGGTATATCCGTTCGGATCTGGTGAATACGGATAGCGGTTCTGCTGCAGCCGCCACAGATACAAACACAAGTACAAACACGGAGGTGGCATCCTCTACAGATGTAACGGAGATGCCTGCGCAGGGTGCAACGGTTACCACCAATGATGTGCGGGTGCGTTCCAGTGCCAGCACATCCGGCAGTGTAGTGACCACCGTGGCAAACGGAACAGCAGTGACAGTCAATGGACAGACAACGGACTCTTCCGGTAAAGTATGGTATCAGGTAAGCTTTATTTCCAATGGCTCTGAAGTGACTGGATTTATCCGTTATGATTTCATAGAATTAGGTGAGGTTATTGCCACGGAAGAAGAAACTCCCGAGGAGGCACCTGAGGAAGAGTCTGAAACAGAGCAGACAGATGTCCCTACACCGGATGTGGACTATGCCCTGGAGTATACCACCAATCCCGATGGAGAGTACGAGTGGTATTTAAATGATTATACCAACAGCCGCAGACAGAAATTGAACGACCTGTTATCTGCCCAGGAGCAGGGCAATGCAGGGATGGATACCATGGAGACAACCATCGCCAAACAGAAAACCATTCTCATTGTATTAGCAGTTGTTGTCATTCTTCTCGCAGTCCTTTCCACCGTTCTCGGCTTTAAGCTGCACGAAGGATCGTATAGCTACGAAGAGGACGACGATGAGGAGGACGAGGACGATGAGGAGGACGAGCCGCAGCGTTTCACCTTCAAAAAGCGTAAGTTTCTAAGAGCAGACGACGATGATGAAGAAGAGGACGACGAGGAAGATGAAGATGAGGATGAGGATGAGGAGGACGACGAGGAAGAAGAAGAAAGACATCCTGTCCGCAGACCCAGACAGCAGCCTGCAAGACCGAAACAGCAGCCTGCAAGACCGAAACAGCAGCCGGTAAGACAGCAGCCTGCCAGGGCAAAACAACCTGCAAAACGTGCGCCAGAAGTCAGCTATGACCCGGAGGAGGAAGTGCCCGGCAAAAAGGTTGCCAACCAGGAGGCAGCGCCCCGTAAGTCCAGAAATTTCTTGATGGATGATGACGAGTTTGAGTTTGAATTCTTAAATCTGAATGATAAAAAATAAAGGCACACACAGCGGCCTTTTCTTGACAGATAATCACCCGTGTTATAATATCAATATAACACGGGTGATTTGTCAATTCACTGGAAAATTCTTCCTGCGAATTGGCGAAATGGGCGAAAGGAGGATTCCACAATGATCATTGAAATAGATTTTAACAGTGAAGAGGCGTTATATTTGCAGCTGTGCAATCAGATCATACAGGGAATCGCCATGGATCATTTCCATGAAGGAGATTCCTTACCCTCCGTCCGCCAGCTGGCAGACACCATCGGTATCAATATGCATACCGTAAATAAAGCCTATACGGTGTTGAAACAGGAAGGTTTTGTAAAGGTGGACAGACGCCGTGGAGCCGTTGTGGCGGTAGATATAGATAAAGTGCGTGCCCTGGAGGAAATGGAGAAGGAGCTGAAAGTTGTGTTGGCGAAGGCAAGCTGTAAGAATATTTCCCGGGAAGAAGTGCATGCTCTTATTGATGAAATTTATGGGAATTATGGAGGAATCGAGTAATGCAGCCCAGGTTTACGGAAAAAGCCGGGAATGCGCTGACGATGGCAGAAAAAGCCGCACGCAGAATGCATAACGGATATATAGGAACGGAACATATTCTTCTTGGTCTGTTACAGGAGGGGAGCGGCGTTGCAGCCAAAGTGCTGATGAATAACGGAGTGACCCCTGAACAGATTGAGAGTATGATTGAGGAACTGCTGTCGCCGGAGCAACCGGTGATGGTCAAGGATCGGGATAAATATTCACCTCGTGCCGTTAAGGTCATAGAGGAGGCACATAGCCAGGCACAGCGCTTCCATCAGGAACAGACCGGAACGGAGCATCTTTTACTTGCACTGATCAAAGAGGGAGAAAATGTAGCGGTTCGTCTGCTCAATACCCTGGGAATTCCAGTACAGAAAGTCTATGCGGATGTGTTAAGCACCATAGGGGAGGATCCTAATTTATACAAAGAAGATTTATCCCGCAAGGCAGCCAGGCGGAAAAAGGGCGGTTCTGTGTTAGAACAGTACAGCCGCGATCTTACTGCCCAGGCACGGGCTGGCAAACTTGACCCGGTCATCGGCCGCGATGCGGAAATTCAGCGGGTTATCCAGATTTTAAGCAGAAGAACCAAAAACAATCCCTGTCTGGTGGGAGAACCGGGTGTGGGTAAAACTGCCGTGGTAGAGGGTTTAGCCCTGAGAATTGTAGCGGGAGAGGTGCCGGCTACGGTGCAGAATAAACGCCTTTTGACCCTGGATTTATCCGGGATGGTTGCGGGAAGCAAATATCGTGGAGAATTTGAGGAACGAATCAAGAAGGTTATCGGCGAGGTCATTGAAGATGGAAATATCATTCTCTTTCTGGATGAGGTGCATACCATCATTGGTGCCGGTGGCGCGGAAGGTGCGATTGATGCTTCCAATATTTTGAAACCCTCTCTGGCGCGTGGGGAAATCCAGTTAATCGGAGCAACCACCATTGCCGAGTATCGGAAATACATTGAGAAGGATGCGGCTTTAGAGCGCCGTTTCCAGCCGGTTACCGTGGAAGAACCCACGGTGGAGGAAAGCATCGGGATCTTAAAGGGAGTGGCAGGACGGTACGAAGATCACCACCGTGTGAAAATCACGGAGGATGCCATTGAAGCTGCAGTGCGTCTTTCCAACCGCTATATCAATGATAGAAACCTCCCGGATAAAGCCATCGATCTGATTGATGAGGCGGCATCCGCAGTGCGTCTGCGTACCATGAAAACCCCGGAAAAGCTTAACGAGGTGGCAGCTCAGATTCATGAGATAGACTTACAGATGGAGAATGCTCTCAAATCGGAGGCATTTACCCGGGCAAGTGAACTGAAGCAGGAACAGGACAGACTGATTCAGAAATACAACCGCATGGAAGAGAAAATCCGCAGGGATAACGAAGAGAAGCGTTATGAGGTGACCGAGGCCGATATTGCAGAAGTTGTTGCCATGTGGACGAAAATTCCGGTGAAAAAGATCGCGGAGAAGGAAAGTGAACGTCTTCTGAAAATGGAGTCTATTCTGCATAAACGGGTCATCGGCCAGGAAGAGGCTGTGAAAGCCGTGGCAAAGGCAATGCGTCGTGGACGTGTGGGCTTACAGGATCCCAACAGACCCATCGCATCGTTCCTGTTTTTAGGTCCCACCGGCGTGGGTAAGACAGAGCTTTCCAAAGCTTTGGCGGAAGCAATGTTTGGTTCGGAAAATGCATTGATCCGTGTGGACATGTCAGAATACATGGAGGGACATTCAGTGTCCAAGATGATCGGTTCTCCTCCGGGATATGTGGGCTTCGAGGAGGGAGGACAGCTTTCTGAGAAAATTCGTCGGAATCCCTATTCTGTGGTACTTTTTGATGAGATTGAGAAGGCACACCCGGATGTCTTTAATGTCCTGCTGCAGGTGCTGGATGACGGGCATATCACAGATTCCAAAGGCCGGAAGGTCAGCTTTAAGAACACGATTCTGATCATGACTTCCAATGCGGGAGCAAACCGCATTATCGAGCCCAAAAATCTGGGCTTTAATGCGAAACCCTCTGAAAAGCAGGACTATGAGAAGATGAAGAGCGGGGTCATGGAAGAAGTGAAACGCATCTTCAAACCGGAATTTATCAACCGGATTGATGAAATCATGGTATTCCATCCTTTGAATAAGGAAAACATGAAGGAGATTGTCACGCTGCTGGCGAAACACCTCAGCACCCGCTGTGAGGCACAAATGCAGATTAAGCTGACACTGTCACCCCAATGCAAGGATTACATCGTAGAAAAATACGCAGATTATAAGATGGGAGCAAGACCGCTGAAACGTGCGATCCAGAACACCATTGAAGACAGACTGGCAGAGGAAATCCTCAGTGGGAATATTAAACCTGGGGATAAGGTCGTGGCAGGTGTCAGGAATAAAGAGATCATCTTTACGGTGAAACAATCAGAAGCAAAATAAATCAAACAAAACAGTATAAAGTAAAACAGGTATACACAGGAGGAAAAAACAATGGCAGCACAATTACTTTGCACAGAACAGGATGGAACTTTAAGCTTTGGAAATCACAAGCTGGAGCAAAAGGCAAAACAGGATGATTTCGAGCATGGCGGAGACATCTACAAGGTAAAAACCTATGCTACCATGACGAAACTGGAGAAAAACGGCTTATTCGCATATGAATCAGTGCCGGGAACCACAGTTTCTCATTTTAAGGAGACTGAAAAAGGAGTGGAATTTAACGTAACCGGTGATGCGGACGCAGAAATTACTCTGGGCTTAAAAGAGGATACCGAGTATGAAGTTTTCATAAATGGAAACAGTATTGGTAAAATGACCACAAATCTGGGAGGCAAACTGTCTTTAAGCGTAGAACTTGCAGAGGCTGATGCGGTATCTGTTAAGGTAAACGAATAATTTATGGCAAATGCAAAAAAGACAACGGTATTCTTCTGTCAGGAATGTGGCTATGAGTCTTCCAAATGGATGGGACAGTGCCCCGGTTGTAAAAGCTGGAACAGCTTTGTGGAAGAACCTATTGCAAAAATTCATCCACAGGTGAGCCGTGGAATTGGCGGCATTACAAACGGAAAGACTGCCAGGCCTCTTACCATGAAGGAAATCGATCTGCGGGAAGAAGATAAAATGCTGACGGGCATCGGAGAACTGGACAGAGTGCTGGGGGGAGGAATCGTCCCCGGCTCTCTGATTCTGGTGGGAGGTGACCCCGGAATCGGCAAGTCGACCTTGCTGCTGCAGGTGTGCCATCAGCTTTCCGATGGGGGAACAAAGGTCTTATATATTTCCGGAGAGGAATCCCAGAAACAGATTAAAATGCGGGCAGAGCGGATCGGGGAGTTTACAGACAATCTGAAAGTGCTGTGCGAGACGAATCTGGACTTGATCCGGGAGACCATAGAACGGGAAGATCCTGCCGTGGTGGTGATTGACTCTGTACAGACCATGTATCGGGAGACGGTGACAGCGGCACCCGGCAGTGTGTCCCAGGTGAGGGAGGCAACCGGCCTTTTGCTGCAGCTGGCAAAAGGACTGGGGGTAGCAATTTTTATCGTAGGTCATGTGACCAAGGATGGCACCGTGGCAGGTCCCCGTGTGCTGGAGCATATGGTGGATACCGTACTTTATTTTGAGGGAGACAGGCATGCCTCTTATCGTCTGTTGCGAGGAGTGAAAAACCGCTTTGGGGCAACGGATGAAATTGGTGTTTTTGAAATGACAGAACAGGGACTTACCCAGGTAAGCAACCCTTCTGAATATATGCTGAATGGGCGCCCGGAGGGAGCGGCAGGCTCTATTGTATCCTGCTCCATGGAAGGGACAAGACCCATTCTTCTGGAAATCCAGGCGCTGGTGTGCCACAGTAACTTCGGAATTCCCCGGAGACAGGCGGCGGGAACAGATTTTAACCGTTTGAATCTGCTGATGGCAGTACTGGAAAAGCGTGTGGGATTACAGATGTCGGACTGTGATGCCTATGTAAATCTGGCGGGCGGCATGAAAATTACAGAACCGGCAATGGATTTGGGTATTGCCCTGGCAGTGGTGTCCAGCTTTAAAAACCGTGCCATTGATGAGCACACCCTTTGCTTTGGCGAAGTGGGTCTAAGTGGCGAGGTTCGTGCAGTCAGCATGGTGGAGGGCAGAGTGAAAGAGGCGAAAAAACTGGGTTTTACCACTTGTATTTTGCCGGCAGCCAATCTGGAGACGGCCAAAAAGGTTGATGGAATCCGACTGGTGGGTGTGAAATCTGTCCAGGATGCCATTGATCTGATTTAAAGTCCTATGAATGAAAAATAGAATTGAGGAACCGATCATGTTGGAATTAAGGGACATCTGCTTTGAGGTAGATGGGGAAAAAGAGATTCTGAAAAATATCAATCTGGAAATTGATGAGCGTTTTGTGGCACTGACCGGACCAAACGGCGGTGGTAAATCCACACTGGCGAAAATTATTTCCGGTATTCTGGTGCCTACCTCCGGAAAAATTTATCTGGACGGCGAGGATATCACCGAGGCTACGGTGACAGAGCGCGCCAGAAAAGGCATCAGCTATGCTTTCCAGAAACCCGTCACTTTTAAAGGACTGACAGTAAAGGATTTACTCAGTCTGGCATCAGGGAAACAGTCATCCATCAGTGACATCTGCGATATTTTATCAGAGGTTGGCTTATGTGCCAGGGATTATGTAAACCGTGAACTGAATGATTCTCTGTCCGGAGGAGAGTTAAAGCGTATGGAAATTGCCATGGTCATGGCAAGAGGCACTAAACTTTCCATTTTTGATGAGCCGGAGGCAGGCATTGACTTGTGGAGTTTCCAGAATCTGATTCAGGTATTTGAGAAGATGTACAAGCAGATTAACGGAACCATTCTCATCATTTCCCATCAGGAACGAATTTTGAATATTGCGGACAAAATTATTGTCATCGCAGACGGACAGATTCAGAAACAGGGCACGAGAGAAGAGATTTTGCCTGAGTTGTTAAACGGACAGAGTGCGTGCAGCGTACTCACCGGGAAAATGTAGGAGGTAGGACAGGATGGATACCATTCAGAAGACGCTGTTAGAAGAAATTTCCGGTCTGCATGAAATGCCTGCCGGTGCCTACAACATTCGTGCAAACGGTAAACTGGATTCCCGGAAAACCACGGAGCATATTGATATTGTCACAAAGACGGACAAACCGGGAATTGACATCATTATCAAACCGGGCACGAAAAATGAGAGTGTGCATATTCCCGTGGTGCTGACCCAGACGGGACTGACGGATTTAGTCTATAACGATTTTTATATTGGCGAGGACTGCGATGTGACCATCGTGGCAGGATGCGGCATCCACAATGGCGGCGATCAGAAAAGCCAGCATGACGGAATTCACAGCTTTTATGTAGGGAAAAACGCAAAGCTGAAATATGTGGAGAAACACTACGGCGAGGGTGAAGGAACCGGAGAGCGGATTTTAAACCCGGAAACCATTGTGGAACTGGGCGAGGGCGCTTATATGGAGATGGAGACGGTTCAGATCCGCGGGGTGGATTCCACTGTGCGGAAGACCCGTGCCAAACTGGATAAGGATGCCACTCTGGTGATTCATGAGAAAATCATGACCCACGGCAGACAGTATGCCAAGACGGATTTTGCAGTGGAGATGGACGGCGATGGATCCAGCGTCAATCTGGTGTCCCGTTCCGTAGCCCGTGATGAATCCAAGCAGGAATTTGTCTCGGTGATCAACGGAAATAACCGCTGTGCCGGACATTCCGAGTGTGATGGTATCATCATGGAGCATGGCTGCGTGACAGCGATGCCAGCCCTGACTGCCAACCATCTGGATGCCAGCCTGATTCATGAGGCTGCAATCGGGAAAATTGCAGGTGAGCAGTTAATCAAACTGATGACGCTGGGACTGACAGAAAGCGAAGCAGAGGAACAGATTATCAACGGTTTCTTAAAATAAAACAGAGGGATGCTATGGGGATTTTTCTGAAAAACTATGAACGTAAAAACTGGCAGCAGGTGATACCGCTTCACCTGGTCTGGCAGGAAAAAAATCAGACAGACAGGGACTTGTTTGTACATTTTGTACCGCCGCTTTTTTCCTTCCAAAAAGGGATTCCGGCGGTGCTGGTGGTAAATGGAGAAAAGCGGATTCCTCTGTCGGAATCCCACGCCGTGCTGGTGACAGAACTGTTGTACAGTCTTTTGTCCATGCCGGGAATGAAGCATCGGGAAGAAGACGGAGCTCTGTTGCTTAGTGCCGGATCGTTGGAGGATGCTATCTTTCTGGCCGCTGCCAGAAGCAGCAGGCTGCTACATACGAAACAGGAAGCATTGGGAGAACAGCTGGCAGCCATGTGCAAAACGGTGAAGGCAGTAGCAGATGGGAAGAGGGAGCCGAAGGAAACACTGGATTATATGGCATATCTGCCCTATTACCGGGCACCTTACAGAGCCTATCTTCTCATGGATGAAACCCTTTCCAACGGAACCTGGAAGCGGATCATGGACCGCCTGGTGGAGGCCGGTGTGACGAAACTGCTGTTTGGCTGTGCCGGAGAGGAGGAAGTGCCGCGAAAGGATCTGGAGGATCTGCTTCACTTTGAAAAGGATGTGGTGTGCGTAGTGGCGGATAAAGAGACACCAGTTTCTCCACTGTTTGATTGTCTGGTGGACGAAAAGGGAAACGTGCTGCGTCAGAAGGATGCAAATCCTGTGGGTAATTTGCTGGAACAGCCCTTTTACGAAATCTGGCAGGGTGCAGAACTTCTGGAAGAACGCATGCAGGCAGCACAATAAATTTACCGTCTTGCTGCGTAAGCAAGTGATTCTGGTGTGAACAGTAACCGGGAATGGGGGTAACGATGGCATTTATTAAGAAAAAAGAACTCCATGCGATGGAAAAAAAGCAGGAAAAAATGGAAAAGGAACTGGAAAAGGCGAAAAGGAAAAGCTCCGGCGGCAGTATTTTTAACACCGGATATGTCATTGCAGCGGAGTGTATGTTTCTGCTGATGGGGGCATTATTGTTGTTTGTACCACAGATCCAGATTATACATATCTGTTATGGACTCAGCGGAGTGCTGGTCTTTGTGGGAATCATCCAGATCGTTCACTATTTTCTGGCGGAAAGCTACCGGAATATGAATGAATATGGCTTTGCCATCGGAGTGCTGGGCGTGATTCTGGGCATGTGTGCCCTGGTGCGGGTGCAGGCGATTGCCAATAGCTTTCCGCTGGTACTGGGAATTTTCCTGCTTTTGACTGCCATTATCAAACTTCAGTATGCCATGGATTTAAAGAGTATGAAAGATCCGGTGTGGGTGGCTGCCATTATTTTGGCAGCGTTGTTGATTGCAGGCGCGGTATGTGTGATTATCAATCCCTTTAAAGATCCGGAATTACATAAATTAGTAACCTATTACCTCCTTTTAGTGGATGGCGTGGTAGGAATTATCAGCAATATTTATCTCTTTATCCGCGTGAAACTTTACGCCCGTAAGGAGCGGAAACAAAAGGAACAGGCTGAAAACGCATCACAGATGCAGGAAGATGAGAAGCGGGAGGAAGCTGTGTCTGAGACTCTGCCACAGGATGAGACGATTGACCGGACGGAAGCTGTTCCGGCCGCAAAGACGGCAGCAGAGAAGGATATTGTGCCGGCCTCAGAAAGTGAACCAACGGTTTATCAGGAAGAGAAACCTTCCGATGCGGCAAATGATGTGGAGGAATGGCTAAGTTCCATACCGGAAGCAGAACATACGGAGGAAGAATAATCAATGAAATCATTAGTGAATCCCCAGGATCCGTTTGGAATGAACTGGCTGGGTGAACATACCGAGTGGGGCACAGTGCGTGCAGTGGATGGCATTACGGTGTCCAAGGGCAGAAAGCTTGGCAACAATATCATCAAGGAGCAGTATGTGTTCCGTAATGATACCAATCGGGAAATCTTTTTACGGGAAGGAGATCTGGCAATTTATACCCCTTTCCGTGACAGCTATGAGGATGTGCAGACTTGTCTGGAGGAGCGTTGTCATACCCATGTATGGTGTGGTGGAGAGGTAAGCTATGTCTGCGCCCTCCGCATGGGAGATGTGGAACCCCATCTGGGCTTATGCCTGACGGCAGGAAGTCTCTGCTCTTACAGCTTTGAGCGGGAAGGAAAAAGAGGCGTCCACGACCGTGGGGATCTGCTGCTAAATGTGACCCCCAGGGTGTTAAAGCCGGAGGAGAGTATTTGCATTGAGTGGGTCATTTTCTGGCATAAAGGAAAGCATGATTTTTACAAAAAGCTGGAGAACTTTACCAATTATGTGCGGGTGGAGGCGGATAAGTATGTGCTTTATGAGGGAGAGACTCTGCATCTGCGCATCAAAGCCATGACTCCGGTTTTGGAGAATGAAATTTATATTGAACGTTTTTATAAACCCCATACTTCCGTTTGCAGGAAACATCCATGGGTGGATGAAGGTCCGGCAGTATTTACCATGATGAAAGGGATTGCCTGCATTGATCAGGAACTGAGTCATTGTGGGGAGTATGAATACCGGATCCGCGTGGGAGAAGTGAACACCCTGTGCAGAGTGTTTGTCAGCCCGGTGCTGGAGGAGCTGTCTGCCAAACGTTGTGCTTTTATTGTGAACCATCAACAGTATCAGAAACAGGGCAGCCATTTAAATGGAGCCTATCTCATTTATGATAATGAGGAACAGCAGATTTTTTACCAGAACAGCAAGGAGTACAACGCCGGACGGGAGCGTCTGGGAATGGGGATCCTGCTGGCGAGATATCTGCAGGAGCATGTGAATGAAGAAGTGGCAGCCAGCCTGTCCGGGTATCTGCACTTCGTCACTCATGAACTGGTAAATACTTCCACGGGAGAAGTTTATGGGGATGCAGGCTGTGACAATACCCGGGACAGTGTGGAGACAGCCCCCTGGGCGGCCAGATTTTTTATGGAGATTTATCGCTTCTCCGGTAATAATGAATTCCTGAAAATGTCGATGCGCATCATGCACTGGTATTATGACCAGGGTGGAGCAGAGCACTATGCGGTGGCAGTTCCCATGTCAGAGCTGATTGAATGTTTGGAGAAGGCAGGCATGCGGCAGGACAGCCTGTATCTGCTTGGGCAGTTTAAGGAGCATGCTGACTGGCTCATGGAAAACGGCGTGAAATATGAGAGCGAGGAGCATTTCGACCAGAAGATGGCAGCAGCGGCGGCCAATGACCTGCTGGAGCTTTATGCGATTACCGGGAAAAAAAAGTGCCTGGAGGCTGCGGAAGACCAGCTGACTGTTTTGGAGCTCTTTGGAGGCAGAGCACCGGATCACCGGCTGTATGAGACAGCTCTTCGCTATGGAGAGAACCGTCGTGTGGGAAAACGCCAGGTTTATGGGGATACACTCCCTAATCCTTCCAGTGTATTGACTGGCATGGCCTATTTGAAATATGCAAGAATCCTGGAGCATGAGGCGGATCCGGAACTGGATTTGGTACAGAAACAGTTTAAACGGAAAGCCTATGCAGCACTGCGGAGTCCCTTGTCCCTTTTTTTTGAGGACGGAAGTGCGGGTTGTGCATATCTCTATCCCTATGCCGTGGATGGCAGACCGGAACAGTTTACCGACCCTTATGCCAACGATCAGGACTGGGTACTGTACTTTTTACAGATGTATGAGGAGTCGTAAGAGTAATGTTACTGTTCACTCAGCAGAAAACACTTGCTGTTTTTCAGCGTAAGAAAGTGACTCAAGTATGAGCAGACTCTCTTAGCAGACCAAAACGTAAATGAGTCTGCGAATGTCACGTTTGCAGGTTTGCCGGCAAGCGTGACAATAGTCTGACAAATTTAAAAATAATATCGAATTGTTGTGCTTGCTTATCCAGAGAAAGGTGTGCTATAATGTTATTCGTTGAGACAATGCAGTCTCAATAAATAGAGGAATAGTACAGCGGTAGTGCGGCGGTCTCCAAAACCGTTAACGGGGGTTCGATTCCCTCTTCCTCTGCGAAAGAGTCTGGTTTTTACCAGACTCTTTTTTAATTCATAGGAAAAACCTTCCTATGAATTAAAAAACGCTCCGCGGGGATGCGCAGCTCGCAGAGAAGAAGTTTATGCTACGCATACCGCTCGCGCGCGCAAAGAGTCGGCAAGCGCCTATTTTTTATGAGAAAACTGAGGTGTGAACCCATAAGATTGATTTTTAGGGAGGCTTATGCGTTGTGGAAAGTTTCATAAACTTGGAACTTACATATAAGGGCAGATCTATGAAAGCTCTTATGGGTCACTTAGATGGCATATTGCATTTGGAATGTCGATTTTTTTAAAAATCTTACCTATAAGAAGCTACATTCAGAGTACTTATGAGTTTGCCAGTATGTTTTTTTAAAAATTCCTACCTATAAGAGTTGATTATGGTGGTATTTATAAGTCAGGACTATGGTGTGACTTGAAAAGAGTACATATAAGATATAACTGTTACTATGGTTTATAGGTTCGAAAAAGAAAATTATGTAAACTAGAGAATGATTTATGGATTTGTACTCTTTATTCATGAGTATGAATCGATGCTCTTGCCTCTTCTTTAATCTTACGGATATCTAACAGACCCAAAAAACCGGAAACCCTGTCGCGGGTTCCCGGTTTTCCTATACACTCAGAGTGTCAGCACCGTAAGTGTATGCACTCAATTAACAACCGAAGTTAAAGTATTTGCAGATAACATTAAATAACTCGGAACAGCTATTGAAAGTAAAACACATATTCAAATCCTCCTTGTTTTCCGAAGGAAAATGCGACTGCCTATGAAGAAGAGCAATGTCTCCTGCGGAGCCATCGGATTTTCCTCCTTGTTTTCTTGGTTTCTATCTTCGTGTGTCTCAGCTAAGCACAAACAAATTGTAACAATTCCGTAACATTTAAACAATAGGAGGATTCTGGATAATCTGTCATATTTTTTAAAACTTTGATTTATCGGGCTTTCTGCGCTATGCTGCCACGGACAGTTCTATTGCATCCATTCCTTTAAACGCTCTGCAACTTCTTTCGTGCAGGAGGCAGTGACCCGGATTCCCTCCGGCAGATATTTCTGGGAGCGGACATCGGCATGCTCCTGGAGATAGGACACGCGCCCTCCTTCTGTATAGGGAAAGAGAAAGTACGCCAGTATCTGTTTATCATATAAATGGTCACAGATAAAAGAGAGCAGTGCCGGAATATGGGCAGGATTTCTGGCGGAAAAATAAAAAGCACGGTCTGTAGCAGAAGGCGCTTTCTGGGTATTCTCTGCCAAATCTACTTTATTATAGAGGGTAAGCATAGGAATAGCTCCGGCACCTAAATCATCCAGAGTCTGAGTGGTCACCTGAACATGTTCCTTGTAAGCCGGATCAGAGAAATCCACTACCTGTAATAACAAGTCAGCTGTCACCGCTTCCTCCAGTGTAGAGCGGAACGCCTGCACCAGATGATGGGGAAGCCGGTCAATAAAACCTACGGTGTCTGACAGGAAAAAGCCCCGGTGGTCATCGGGCATGATGCGCCGTACTGTGGTGTCCAGTGTGGCAAACAGCATATCCTGCTCCAACACCTTCCGATCTTCATCTTGATGGAAGTAGGACAGCAGGGCATTCATCACCGTGGATTTCCCTGCATTGGTGTAGCCCACCAGAGCAACCTGGGGGAGCGGGGAGGAATTCCGTAGTTTCCGCTGGGTATTCCGGTCTTTTGCCACATCTTTGAGATTACGGCGACATTCATTGATACGATGCTCGATGTACCGCCGATCCAGTTCCAGCTTTTTCTCACCGGCACCCTTATTACTCATGGCACCGCTGGCTCCGCCCTGTCGTCCCAGGGCAGCGTGAAGTCCCACCAGACGGGGAAGGGTATATTGCAGTCTGGCAAGCTCAACCTGAAGCTTTGCTTCCCGGGTTCTGGCTCTGGAAGAGAAGATTTCCAGAATGAGAGAGGTTCTGTCCAGAATGGGCATGTCCAATTCCTGTTGTAAATTGCGAAGCTGGGTGGGAGACAGGGCACTGTCAAAAATCAGTATGTCCGGCTGCAGACAGGCAATTTCCTGGCGCAGCTCTGCCAGCTTTCCCGTTCCGATATAAAGGGCATTGTGGGCGGCGGGGAGATTCTGGGTCATTTCTCCGATGACTTCAAAGCCACAGGCACCTGCCAGACCGGAAAGCTCCTGCAGTGCATGTTCAAAATGGGGGTCATCAGCAATACAGACCCCGACTAAATAAGCCTTTTCCATAATTTATAAACCCTTTCTGAAACCTGTTGCTTGCTTTTCGTTTTCGATAGTGTTATATTCTATCCATATTGTTAAAGAAAAAACAAAGTAGAAATGAGGTCAAGATTGAAAAATGGACAATCAATTTAACACTCCTGCGCAGGTGATTGAAGGAAACATCAACGGTGCAGTGACAAAAGCCAATCTGCCTTTGGGCAAAATGATTTTACTTGCCATCTGGGCAGGAGCTTTCGTGGCAATTGGAGCGAACAGCAGCAGCGTGGCAGCACATTCCGTACAGAGTGTGGGCGTGGCAAGAGCACTGGCAGGTACGATTTTCCCGGTAGGGCTTTTAATGATCATTCTCATTGGTGGTGAGCTTTTTACCGGTAACGGTCTGATGACCATGAGTGTTCTGGAGAAAAAGATCACCTGGGGAAAGATGTTCCGCAACCTGGTTGTGGTTTACTTTGCAAACCTGGTGGGCAGCCTAGTGGTAGCTGTGCTTGGGTATTTCAGCGGACAGTTTAATTATTCCGGTGGAGCACTGGGAGCCTATACCATCAATGTGGCAGTGAGCAAGGCCTCCATTAAACCCGGTGCCGCTTTTGCATCCGGCATTCTCTGTAATGTACTGGTCTGTCTTGCCATTCTTCTGGCAGCAACCGCCAAAGATATTATCGGAAAAATCTTCGCCTGCTTTTTCCCTATCTTTGCGTTTGTGACGGCGGGGTTTGAGCACTGTGTTGCCAATATGTATTACATTCCTGCAGGCCTGCTTGCCAAATTAAATCCACAGTATGTGGACAAGGCGCGGGAACTTTACAATCTCACAGACGAAAAACTCTCCGCCCTGAGTGTCACCGGCATGATCCGGAATTTGGTTCCCGTAACCCTGGGCAATTTCGTAGGCGGAGCAGTCTGTGTGGGTGTGATGGCATATCTGATTTACAGAAAAGACTGGACCAAATAAACAGGTCAGACAATCACATGTGTAAATAATTCATCTGTTGCTGCAGTTCTTCCGGCACCTTGTCGGTAAACTTGGCAAACACATTTTCCAATTTATGGATCTGTCCACCCAGCCGTATATCATAGCGGTCAAACATATCGGTGTAGAGTGGATTGGAGCGCAGCGCCTCCCGATAAGCATGGGAAAACGGGCAATAGGTGAAAATAATATTTCTGGCAACCTTATTCAATCTGGGAGAGCCATTGCTCTCATAGAGAATCCAGGTCATATAATCCTGTACAAACAGTTCCTTATAGCTGTTTCTTGCCTTCTGCAGACTAGTCTTGATCTTTTCCTTGGCATCTGTAGACAGTTCATGATTTTTTCGATAAAACTGTACATAATCAAAATATTCGCTGGTGAGGGAACGCTCGGATAAGTCATTCCAACGTGCCCCTTGGATACGGCGGCACATTTCCCACCGGAATTCGCCAACCAGATGAGTGATTTGTGTCTGTAAATCCTCCAAAGAGAAAACAGAGAGTAACATCCTTGCGGGAGTGGTGCGTTTGCGACCTTCAATTTCCTGCCACATGACGGCGCGTGTACCGATGTTGGGTGTGAGTATGAAATCGGGAAGGATTTCAATTTGAACAAATTCCCGATTTACCCCGGCCTCCGGAGCGGTAAAGATGGTATCCCGGTAAAAGGCACTGAAGTCAATACTGCGGATATTGTCTAAAACCTTGTGAATGGATTCGGCGCTGACAAGGCAATCCCGCAATGGTTTGATTACCTGATCCTTGCAGAAAACGGGGCAGAAGGTGATGATATGTCCGCAGGTCATTTTATTAGCAGAGGGAAAGAGATTATTTAACTCGAATAACACTCTTTGTTCGGCATTACCTAAGGCTTCCGCTTCCTCCTGTGCGGTGAGGTGTCCATGAGCCCTCTGCTCCCGCAGATAAGTCTGATAGTCCTGATCAAATTCGTTACGGGAAGGTGCTTTCTGACCTTTATAGATTGCGGTAAGCCATTCATAGATACTATAGATACCGGAATCCGGATTGGTGGGAAGCTGCTTACAGAGTGTATATAAATAAGCAGCATTTTCCTCGCCTGCCAGTTCTTCATCCATGTATCCGAATTCAAGGAACATTTTCACAACAGTTGGAATCTTTTCGCCATACAGGCTCTGCATAAAGGCATTGGTATATATTTTATAAAAATGAGCCGTTAAATCCTTGCGGATGCGGCGGGCATCATCGTCCACGGCGTTTTTATCCTTCAGGGATTTATAGGCATTTAAAGCTGTGTTAAAAGTTTCCCGTAATTGGGAAGTACATCCGCTGTATTGCAGAATGGTCTCACAGGAATTATGTAGTGCGGCAATGCCGGTAACTTTTCCTGATTCCAGATCAGCCACCTTTTCGTCATGTTCCTGACAGCGCACAGCCAACAGTGTACGGTTGATACGGGGAAGCCGCTCAACTGCCTGTGACATTTTCAGCATATATTCATGGATTGCAGGATAGGAAGGATCGTCCTGGGGGGTATGATGAACCAGACTGGAAAAACATTCTAAAAGATCCTTTTTATCCTCATTTACAATGAGCTCTGCCAGTTTCAAATCCATTTCGGAAATTTCGTTGCAGCAGCTGACAAGACGACGGATATCGAAATAAGCTTTCAGTGTAAAACCATTCAGCACATCCGGGTTGGACACCATGGTATCAGCCACCTGATGACCAAACAGATCCTGAAGTCCCACATAATAGGAATACTCCCATGGCTCAATGGGTCTGGTAAAAGTCAGCTCCGGTAATTCTGCCAGTGCATCCAGTCTCTGGGGGGCAAAGGAATGGCTGTTGCAGAAATCCAGATAATAAGCATAGGTATCTTTTATAAAGTGCAGGCTGCGTTTGTTCTGAGCCAGCATTTCACGGTATTTTTCAAAGACATACATGATCTGCCGGAACAGGGATATAGAAAACAGGTTGGTCATATCCCTGTTGTCCCTGGTGATGGGGACAATCCCCTTTTTATGGGAATAGGGAATCGGAAGCAGTACGCAGTCTTCCAGAGTGACACAATTACAAAAATGAGTTTCCCCGCAGGATTCCAGCAGCCCTATGACATCACCCTTACCCAGAGTATAGCTGATGCAGGAGCATTGGATTTCTACGGTTCCTGATACGATCAGGTAAAGTTTATTGACGGTCTGCCCAATTGCATATAGGGTAGTATGTTTGGAAACATTGATGGAAGCCATGTCGTTTCTCCTCCAAAAACAGAATAAAATCATTATATCTTAAAATACAAAAAATTGGAAGAGAATGCGGTATTTTTTAGAGTTTTGAGTGTACTTTTTAGAGTTTTATGATAATATAAAACGGAGATAGTAAGCAACACATGCAGAAAAGAGGATCAATATGGAACCTAAGATTGGTGTGGATGAAAAAATCAAACAGATAAAACCGGAGGTAGAGCAATTACTGCGCTATCTGCCATGGTTACAGGAAAAATCCGGAGTCAGCATGCACACAACATTTAAGGGAGAGGGAATTGCGGAACATTCACTGGCCTTTCCGGTATATGACGGAACCCTGATGGCCTTCGTCAAAGAGGCCTCCAGACTCTCCATGATGAATCGAAATTATCCTTACATTTATTCCAGGAACTGGATTCGGACGGTGGATGATGAGAAAAGAGTGATTGCCAATGCCACCATCAGGGATCTGGATGCTTTGTGTGGTATCTTTTCCCGCTATATTCTGGGTGGAATGACCAAAACCGCATTGTGGTCCACAGGTATGGAACAGGGGATTTATTTAGAATTGTTGCAAAAACTGAAAGCATTACTGGATTTTTGGGATAAACCCCTTGCATAAGAAAGAACGAAGATGAAGAAGCCGGTGAGAAACGTTAGTTTTCCATCAGGAAATGAGGGTTACCATGGGAGAAAAGTCGGAACAGAAGCGGCAGTATATTTTGGATTGCGCAAGAAAGGTATTTACAGAGAAGGGATTTCGAAGTGTCACCATGAAGGACATTGTGGATGCCTGTGAGATCAGCAGAGGTGGGCTCTACCTTTATTTTGCAGGAACGGAGGAAATTTTTCTGGAGGTACTGAAACGGGAGTCGGAGGCGGATGACGATGTCTTTTCCGTCAATATTACCGGAAATGCTACCGCGGCAGATATTCTGCTTGTGTTTTTTAAGGAACAGAAAAAGGAATTGCTTCGTAAAAATGATGATCTGGCAGTGGCAACCTATGAGTACTACTTTGCCCATGGAAAGGAACAGAAAGAAAATCTCTGGCACAGCCAATACGAGGCAGGAGTATGGATTCTGCGTAGACTGATTGAAAAGGGAATTGAGAACGGCGAGTTCTATCAGGTGGACAGTGGTGTGATGGCACATACTATCATGCTGGTGATTGAGGGCATGAAAATAGTGGCACACACAGGAGAGATTACAGAGAGTATGATGGATCAGCAATTTGGGTCTTTTGTCCAACAGCTGTGTATCGAGGAATAGAATAAGGATGCAAGGGGATGCCTCAAGGATGATCGGATGTCCTTGGGCATTTTTGCGGTAAGAGGAAAACATAGGGAAAGGATGGGTGTTAATATGATAGAAACGGTGCTGGAAATGGAACTTCCGGTAGGGGAAAAACTGGTGATTAAAAGGAATCGGCTGCAGCCTACAGAGGGAGAACCCATCGGGCGTTTCAGCGTGCTTTCCGGTATTCATGGGGACGAACTGGAAGGACAGTATGTCTGCTATGAAATCGCAAGGCGGATCAGGGAGCATCCGGAGTTCCTTCATGGAACCGTAGATATCTATCCGGCGCTGAATCCTTTGGGACTGGAACTGGCAGAACGCACGCTGCCCCAGTATGACATGGATATGAACCGGACTTTTCCGGGGAGCGAGGATGGGGATGGAATGGATCGTGTGGCAGCTGCACTGGTACAGGAACTGACCGGGTCTGATATGTGCATTGATGTTCATGCCAGTGACAAGCTGGTGAGAGAGATTCCTCAGGTGCGCCTTAGCGAAGAATTCGCCCAGCAGCTATTACCTTATGCCAAATTGATGAATGTGGATATGATCTGGATGAACGCCACAGCTACTGTACACGAGTCCACTTTGGCACATGCCATGAATATGCTGCAGATCCCTACACTGGTAGTCGAAATGGGGCTGGGGATGCGGATCAATCCGGTCTATGGGAATCAGGTGGTAGATGGAATTTTTAATCTGATGCATCAGATGGGAATCTGGGAGAAAGAAGTGGGGGTAACCCAGCTGCCGGTGATTTCCACCGATGGCTCTGTGGAGTTTTTACGGGCGGAAGCGGCAGGTGTCTTCATTCCACAGATTGCCCACAACCATTACGTACAGGAGGGTGAAACCATTGGGGAAATTGTGGATGCGCTGGCAGGAGAGAAGCAGCAGGAGATTGTAGCAGCAAAACCTGGGTTGGTGTTTACGCTGCGGGAATACCCCATTGTATACAAGGGAGCATTGCTGGCCCGTATTTTGACAGATATCGGAGGTGACGAACGTGCATAAGTTGGAATTATATCGACTGGAATCTCCGTTCCGGGAGGATATGGTGGTACGGGGCTATCAGTTTGGAAAAGGGGAAAAGGCAGCCTGCATCGTTGGCCCTATGCGGGGAAATGAGATCCAGCAGCTGTATATTTGTTCCCAGCTTATTCAACGGCTGAAGGAATTGGAGGCCAATGGCTGTATCAGTACAGGCAAACAGATTCTGGTGATTCCCTCCGGCAATGTTTATTCCATGAATGTGGGCAGGCGGTTCTGGGGAATGGAGGGAACGGATATCAATCGGATGTTTCCGGGAAATGTCCATCTGGATACTGCAGAGAGAATTGCAGATGGAATTTTGCAGCAGATCAAGGATTACAGCTTTGGCATTCAGCTGGCTTCGTTTTATATGTCGGGAGAGTTTGTCCCCCATGTGCGGATGATGGAGACCGGCTTTCAGAATGCCTCTCTTGCCAATCTGTTCGGACTTCCCTATGTGGTAGTGCGGAAACCCAGTCCCATTGATACCAAGACCCTGAACTATAACTGGCAGGATGAAATGACCGCAGCCTTTTCTCTCTACACCAATAAAAACCAGGAAATTGATAACAAAAGCGCCCGCCAGGCAGTGGCGGCAATTCTCCGGTTTCTTACCCGGATGGGGATTATCCGGTATGAAAGCCATAGTGGATATATCAGCCATGTGATCAAAGAAGAGGATCTGATGAATGTTCATGCATCCTGTGGAGGCATTCTGGTCAGAGAAGTGAATAATGGGGAGGAGATGCGCTACGGCATGCAGATCGCCCACATCATTGATCCGCTGGAGGGCGAAATTAAGGAAATGATTAAGGCACCTACCGACGGCATTCTCTTTTTCTCCCACACAGAGCCACTGGTGGGAGAGGGGGACATCGTGTTCCGCATTATCCATAGATTACATGAGTAATTTAGATTGCAAAAATACAGATTCCCTGTATAATAAAACCAGTATGTTGATTACACACTAATACAAATGGAGGAAATGATTTTTTTATGGACAACGTAAATCAGGTTTCCGGCGTCAAACGTATCTATGTCGAGAAGAAAGAGCCTTATGCGGTGAAAGCTAGGGAACTGCATGAGGAAATCGAAAGCTTCTTAGGCATCCACACGGTGAACCGTGTGCGCATTTTTATCCGCTATGATGTGGAAAATCTCTCCGATGAGATTTTTGAGAGAGCCTGCCACACTGTTTTTTCAGAGCCGCCTGTGGATATTCTTTACCAGGAAAACATTGAAATCCCTGCAGATGCAAAAGTTTTCAGCGTGGAGTTTCTGCCCGGTCAGTTTGACCAGAGAGCGGATTCTGCGGTGCAGTGCGTGCGTTTCTTAAAAGAGGATGAAGAACCGATTATCCGTACTGCAGTTACCTATATGATACAGGGAGAGGTCAGTGAAGAGCAGCTTGCAGGTATCAAGGCGTATTGCATCAACCCGGTAGACTCCAGAGAGACTGGCATGGATAAGCCGCAGACACTGGTAATGCACTATGACGAGCCTGCCGATGTCTCTTATTTTGAGGGATTTACCCAGATGTCCAGCGAACCGTTGCGTGAGCTGTATGACAGCCTGAACCTGGCGATGACATTCAAAGATTTTCTTCATATTCAGAATTATTTCCGCGACGAGGAGCACAGAGCTCCTTCCATGACAGAGATCCGTGTGCTTGATACGTATTGGTCCGATCATTGCCGTCACACCACTTTTTCCACCGAACTAAAAAATATAGAATTTGAGGATGGCTACTACCGTGATCCTATTGAAACCACCTATCGCAGCTATCTGGATACCAGAAGTGAGATTTTTGCAGGGCGTGATGACAAGTTTGTCTGCCTGATGGATTTGGCTCTGATGGCAATGCGTAAGCTGAAAGCTGATGGCAAGCTGGAGGACATGGAAAAGTCTGATGAAATTAATGCATGTTCCATCGTCGTTCCTGTGGAGATGGATTACGAGGACGGCAGAGGACCTGTCACCGAGGAGTGGCTGGTATTTTTCAAAAATGAAACCCACAACCATCCCACTGAGATCGAGCCTTTCGGTGGTGCAGCTACCTGTCTGGGAGGCGCCATCCGTGATCCTCTTTCCGGTCGTGGATATGTATATCAGGCAATGCGTGTTACCGGTGCAGCAGATCCAACCGTTCCTGTGGCAGATACTTTGAAAGGCAAACTTCCCCAGAAGAAACTGGTACGTGGGGCTGCCAGCGGATATTCTTCCTATGGAAACCAGATCGGTCTTGCAACCGGTTATGTGAAGGAGGTTTACCATCCTGATTATGTGGCAAAACGTATGGAAATCGGCGCGGTAATGGGTGCTGCTCCCAGACGCAATGTCATCCGTGAAAATTCCGATCCCGGCGATATTATCGTACTGTTAGGAGGACGTACCGGACGTGATGGCTGTGGCGGTGCTACCGGCTCCTCCAAGAAACATACCGAGAGTTCTCTTTCCACCTGTGGTGCAGAGGTACAGAAGGGTAATGCTCCTACTGAGCGTAAAATCCAGAGACTGTTCCGTCGTGCAGAGGTAAGCCATCTGATTAAGAAATGTAACGATTTCGGTGCAGGCGGTGTGTCTGTTGCCATCGGCGAACTGGCAGATGGATTGATCGTTGATCTGGATAAAGTACCGAAGAAATATGCAGGTCTTGACGGCACGGAGTTAGCAATTTCCGAGTCCCAGGAGCGTATGGCGGTGGTAATTGACCCCAAGGATTTAGACGAATTCATGGGTTATATCGCAGAGGAAAATATTGAGGCTGTAGTAGTTGCTACCGTAACCAAGGAGCCAAGACTGGTGTTGAAATGGAGAGGAAAGGATATCGTAAACATTGCGAGAGCCTTCCTGGATACCAACGGTGCCCATCAGGAAACCGATGTGAAAGTAGAGATGCCTTCCCAGGAGGACAACTACTTCGAGAAGATTGCAACTCCCGCAGTTGCCAAAGCACTGGAACAGAAGGATGTCAAGGGCGCGTGGCTTGCCTTGTTAAATGATCTGAATGTCTGCTCCCAGAAAGGACTGGTGGAGATGTTTGACTCCTCCATCGGCGCGGGCAGCGTGCTGATGCCTTACGGTGGTAAGTACCAGCTGACCGAAACCCAGGCAATGGTAGCGAAACTTCCTGTACTAAAAGGAAAGACCGATACGGTAACCATGATGAGTTATGGCTTCGACCCTTACCTTTCCTCCTGGAGTCCCTACCATGGCGCCATTTATGCGGTGGTAGAATCCCTGTCCCGCATCGTGGCAAATGGTGGTGATTTCAGTAAGGTTCGCTTTACCTTCCAGGAATACTTCCGCCGCATGAGCGAAGAGCCGTCCCGTTGGAGCCAGCCTTTCGCAGCACTGCTGGGTGCTTATGACGCACAAGTGGGCTTTGGACTTCCCTCTATCGGAGGTAAGGATTCCATGTCCGGAACCTTTAACGATATTGATGTTCCCCCTACACTGGTTTCCTTCGCTGTGGATGTGGCAAAGAGCGGTCAGGTGATGACACCGGAATTAAAACAGGCTGGGGATAAGCTGGTACTGTTTGAACTGGAAAGGGACGATTTCGATATCCCGGTTTACGAGGATGTCATGGCTTTATATGAGCAGATTCAGAAACTGATCTGGGAGAAAACAGCGGTGGCTGCCTATGTAACCGATGCAAAAGGTGTGGCTGCGGCTATGTCCAAGATGGCATTTGGTAACAAGCTGGGCGTAAAGGTCGCAAGTGATGTGGATGCCGAAGAACTGTTTGAGAATCAGATTGGTGCATTTCTGCTGGAGATTCCTGCAGACAAACTTTCTCTGCTGGAAGAGAGAGACCTGGATTACCGTGTGATGGGAACTGTCACGGAAGTGCCCGCCTTTGTGGTAGGAGATGTGACCATTTCCATGGACGAGGCATTAAAGAGCTGGACCAGCAAACTGGAGAAAGTATTCCCCACCAAAGCGATGAAGGAAGTAACCCCCATCGAGGAAAAACTCTACCAGGCATCCGATATTTATGTATGTAAGAATAAGGTAGCAAAACCCACTGTATTCATTCCGGTATTCCCCGGCACCAACTGTGAGTACGACTCCACAAAGGCATTTGAGCGTGCCGGAGCCGAGGTAGTTACCAAAGTATTTAAGAATCTCACCGCTGAGGACATCCGTTCCTCCGTGGATGAATTCGAGAAAGCAATCTCCCAGGCACAGATTATCATGTTCCCCGGTGGGTTTTCCGCCGGTGATGAGCCGGACGGAAGTGCGAAATTCTTTGCAACCGCATTCCAGAATGCGAAAATCAAAGAGGCAGTCATGAAGTTATTAAACGAGAGAGACGGCTTGGCTCTTGGTATCTGTAATGGTTTCCAGGCACTGATTAAACTGGGTCTGGTTCCTTACGGTGAAATTGTGGGACAGAAGGAGGATTCCCCTACCCTGACCTTCAATACCATCAACCGCCATATCTCCAAAATGGTTTATACCAAAGTGGTTTCCAACAGGTCACCCTGGTTACAGCAGGCAAAACTGGGCGGTGTCTATGTAACACCTGCTTCCCACGGCGAGGGGCGTTTCGTTGCTCCCGCGGAGTGGATTGACAAGCTCTTTGCCAATGGGCAGATAGCAACCCAGTACTGTGACTTATCCGGCAATACTTCCATGGATGAGGAGTGGAATGTCAACGGTTCCTATGTTTCCATCGAAGGCATCACCTCTCCGGACGGACGTTGCCTGGGTAAGATGGCACATGTAGAGCGTCGTGATGATGCGGTAGCTATCAACATCTATGGCGAGCAGGACATCAGGATTTTTGAGTCCGGTGTAGAGTATTTTAAGTAATAAAGATTTTTAATGCGCAGCAGCCCTGTTAAGGGGCGGCTGCGCTTGTTATGAAGAAAAAGGAATAAAATTATGTTACGCGCAGTAATTTTTGACATGGACGGCACCATCACCGACACCGAGAAATACTATTTTACCGCCTGGCAGCAGGCATTTCATGAGTTTGGAGTGATGGATTTCGGACCGGAGGATGCATTGGAACTGCGAAGCTTTGATGCAAGACTGGCGGCAGCCCATATCCGGAAAAAGTTTGGCGATGGTGTAGATTATTTTGCCGTCAGGGAAAGACGAAGACAACTGGTGGAGAATTTACTGAAAACCCAGGGAATTCAGTTAAAGCCCGGAATCAAAGAAATCCTTTCCTATATAAAAGAAAAAGGTTTGAAATGTGCAGTGGCAACCGCTACGGCATTGGATTTGACGAAAGAGAGATTAACCGGGCTGGGGATTGCAGATGAGTTTGATGCCATCATTTCTGCCAAGACGGTGGAGTGGGGCAAGCCCCAGCCGGATGTGTATTTATATGCTTGTGAACAGATAGAGGAAACACCGGGAGACTGCCTGGCAGTGGAGGACTCCCCCAACGGGATTTTGTCCGCTTACCGTGCCGGATGTAAGCCGGTTCTGGTGCCGGATCTGACAGACATCACACCGGAACTGGAGCCTTTTCTCTATGACTGTGTACCCAGTCTCACGGATTTAAAAAATACCGTGGAAAGGTGTTTACAAGAGTAGTCGACTATGATAAAATTTTGAAGATTTGGGTAGCGATTCAGAATGGTTCAGAAGAAAGGAAGAAACGAATGCAGGCATTTTTAATTTTGGAAGACGGCACTGTGATGGAAGGACTCCATATCGGTGCGGACAAAGAAGTCATCAGCGAGATCGTATTCAACACCTCTATGGCAGGATATCTGGAAGTGCTTACGGATCCCTCCTATGCAGGACAGGCAGTATGTATGACCTATCCCCTCATCGGGAACTACGGAATCTGCAAGGACGATATGGAGTCTGCAAAGCCATGGCCCGATGGCTTTATCGTGCGGGAATTATCCCGTACCGCCAGCAACTTCCGCTGTGATTACACCATCCAGCAGTTTCTGGAGGAACACGATGTTCCCGGAATCGCCGGAATTGACACCCGTGCCCTGGTAAAAATCCTTCGTGAGAAGGGAACCATGAATGGCATGATTACCACCAATGCCAGCTATTCTCTGGATGAGATTCTTCCGAAATTAAAAGCATACACCACCGGAAAAGTGGTGGAAAAAGTGACCTGCAAAGAAAAATATACCGTAAAGGGCGTGAAATCCTTAGAGGAGAACGGCCCTGTTTCCGGAAGTGCCTTTTTCAATAAAGAAGATTATGAGAAAGGAATCCGGGAACCCAGACCGTCGATTGTCCATGAATTGAACGGTGCCGGCATGAAAGTTGCCCTGTTGGATTTGGGCGCGAAAGCCAACATTGCCCATTCCCTGGCACAGAGAGGCTGTGATGTCACCGTTTATCCGGCAAATACCCCTGCATCGGAGATTATCGCAGATGCCCCCGATGGCATTATGTTGAGCAATGGTCCTGGAGATCCCAAGGAGTGTACCGGCATCATTGCGGAGATTAAGAAACTTTATGACACCGATATCCCGATTTTTGGTATCTGTCTGGGGCATCAGCTTATGGCACTCGCCACAGGTGCAGACACCTACAAGATGAAATATGGACACCGGGGTGGAAATCACCCGGTGAAGGATCTGGAGACAGGTCGTGTCTACATTTCCTCCCAGAACCACGGCTATGTGGTAGACATGGACAAACTTGACCCCAAGGTGGCGGTACCGGCATTTATCAATGTCAACGATGGCACCAACGAGGGCTTAAAATATACCGGAAAGAACATCTTCACGGTACAGTATCATCCTGAGGCATGTGCAGGTCCCCAGGACTCTGCTTATCTGTTTGACCGTTTTATCAAGATGATGAAGGAGGGAAAAGAAAATGCCTAAGAATCCGAATGTACACAAAGTCCTGGTAATTGGCTCCGGCCCCATTGTCATTGGTCAGGCGGCAGAGTTTGACTATGCCGGAACACAGGCATGCCGTTCCCTGAAAGAGGAGGGTATGGAGGTTATCCTTGTCAATTCCAACCCAGCCACCATCATGACCGATGGAGATATCGCAGATAAGGTTTATATTGAGCCTCTGACCGTGCCTGTTTTACAGCAGATTATTGAGAAAGAAAAACCAGACAGCTTACTGCCCAACATGGGTGGACAGGCTGGCCTGAACTTAGGCATGGAGCTGGCAGAGTCCGGTTTCCTGGAAAGCCATGGCGTACAGCTTTTGGGAACCACGGCAGAGACTATCCGCAACGCCGAGGGACGTCAGGAGTTTAAAGACCTGATGGAGCGTATCGGCGAGCCTTGTGCCCCTTCCCTTCTGGTAGAAAATGTGGAAGACGGTGTGGAGTTTGCCAAGAAAATCGGCTATCCCGTGGTACTGCGTCCCGCTTACACCCTGGGTGGCTCCGGCGGCGGTATCGCCCACAACCAGACCGAAATCGAGGAGATTCTGGAGAACGGTCTGCGGCTGTCCCGTGTGGGTCAGGTGCTGGTAGAGCGCTGCATCGCAGGATGGAAAGAGATTGAGTACGAGGTGATGCGTGACAGTGCAGGAAACTGCATTACCGTCTGCAACATGGAGAACATCGACCCCGTTGGTGTCCACACCGGAGACAGTATCGTTGTGGCTCCGTCCCAGACCCTCAGCGATAAAGAGTACCAGATGCTGCGTACCTCTGCCTTAAATATCATTAACGAGTTGAAAATTACCGGTGGATGTAACGTGCAGTTTGCCCTGCATCCCACCAGTTTTGAATATTGTGTCATCGAAGTAAACCCCCGTGTGAGCCGTTCCTCCGCACTGGCATCCAAGGCAACCGGTTATCCCATTGCCAAGGTTGCCGCGAAGATTGCCTTAGGCTACACCCTGGACGAGATTAAAAACGCTATCACAGGCAAGACTTACGCAAGCTTTGAGCCGACCCTGGACTACTGCGTGGTAAAAATCCCCCGTCTGCCCTTCGATAAATTTATTACCGCAAAACGTACTCTCACCACCCAGATGAAGGCAACCGGTGAGGTTATGAGTATCTGCAACAGCTTTGAGGGTGGTTTGATGAAAGCCCTCCGTTCCCTGGAGCAGCATGTGGACTGCCTGCGCAGCTACGACTTTAGCGATTTGACTCTGGAAGAACTGTATGAGCGTATGGCGACTGTGGATGACCAGCGGATTTTTGTCATCGCAGAGGCTCTGCGCAAGGGTGGCGATTATGACAGAATCCATGAGATTACCATGATTGACCACTGGTTCATTGACAAGATTGCCATTCTCACCGAGATGGAGCATCGTCTGGAAACCGAGGAGCTGACCGTGGATTTACTCCGGGAGGCAAAACGCATCGAGTTCCCTGACAATGTGATTGCCAGACTTTCCGGCAAAAAGGAAGAAGAAATCAAAAAGCTGCGTTATGACAATGGCATTGTAGCTGCTTATAAGATGGTAGATACCTGTGCGGCAGAGTTTGCGGCAGAGACTCCCTATTATTACTCTGTCTTTGGCTGTGAGAATGAGGCACTGGGCGGCAATGACCGCAAGAAAGTGCTGGTTCTGGGTTCCGGTCCCATCCGTATCGGACAGGGTGTGGAATTTGACTACTGCTCCGTACATGCAACCTGGGCTTTTTCCAAGGCTGGCTACGAAACCATCATTATTAACAACAACCCGGAGACGGTAAGTACCGACTTCGATATTGCAGATAAGCTGTACTTTGAGCCTCTGACCCCCGAGGATGTGGAATCCATTGTCAACATCGAGAAACCCGATGGAGCGGTGGTACAGTTCGGTGGACAGACGGCCATCAAGCTGACCCAGTCTCTGATGGAGATGGGTGTGCCCATTCTGGGAACCCAGGCAGAGGATGTGGATGCTGCCGAGGACAGAGAACTCTTTGACAAGATTCTGGAGGAAACCCAGATTCCCCGTGCGGCTGGTGGTACGGTTTACACCGCAGAGGAGGCAAAAGCGGTTGCGAACCGTTTGGGCTACCCGGTTCTGGTTCGTCCTTCCTACGTTTTAGGCGGACAGGGCATGCAGATTGCCATTTCTGACCAGGAAATCGAGGAATTTATGGCAATTATCAACCGGATTGCCCAGGATCACCCGATTCTCGTGGATAAATATTTACAGGGTAAGGAAATCGAGGTGGACGCAGTCTGCGATGGCACGGATATTCTGATTCCTGGTATTATGGAGCATATTGAGCGTACCGGTGTCCACTCCGGTGACTCCATCTCCGTTTATCCGGCACCCACCATCGGTAAGCTGGTGAAAGACAAGATTGCGGAATATACCCGCCGTCTGGCCAAGGCGCTGCATGTAAAAGGACTGATAAACATCCAGTTTATCGCCATCGGTGAGGATGTGTATGTCATCGAGGTCAACCCCCGTTCCTCCCGTACCGTGCCTTATATCAGCAAAGTAACCGGAATTCCCATCGTGGATCTGGCTGCCGAGGTCATCTTAGGCAAAACCATCCGGGAGTTGGGCTTTAAACCGGGCTTACAGCCGGAGGCAGACTACTACGCCATTAAGATGCCTGTATTCTCCTTCGAGAAAATCCGTGGTGCAGAAATCAGCCTTGGACCGGAAATGAAATCCACCGGTGAGTGTCTGGGTGTGGCTCCCACCTTCCATGAAGCACTGTACAAAGCCTTCCTGGGTGCCGGTGTGAACCTGCCGAAATACAAGCAGATGATTATTACCGTCAAGGATGCAGATAAGGGCGAAGCAATCGGAATCGCCCGCCGTTTTGAGAAGTTAGGCTACACCATTTATGCAACCCGGTCCACAGCGGCAGCCTTAAATGAGGCTGGGGTAAAAGCCCGCAAGGTCAACAAGATTCATCAGGAATCCCCTACCGTTATGGATTTGATTCTGGGGCATAAGATTGATCTGGTCATTGACACCCCTACCCAGGGTCGTGACAAGTCCAGAGACGGCTTTATGATTCGTCGTACCGCCATTGAGACCGGTGTGAACTGCATTACCTCACTGGATACTGCTACAGCGTTGGTAACCAGTCTGGAGAACGCAGGAAACCAGAATGAGATGAGCCTGATTGATATTGCAACCATTGCACAAAAAGGAAATTTAAAGTAGTGATAACGTAAATAACGTGATACAACAGCGGCGCCCCAAAGCAAGGGACGCCGTTTGTGGTTACGAAAAAAACAGAAAAGGTGATGGATGGAACCGATGAATCAACGGAATTATCAGAAAGAACTGGAAAAAATCCTGGAACGAATCGTAGAGGAAAAAGAGCAGACGAGTACCGTTCCCACGTTGTTTTTGCATAGCTGCTGTGCGCCCTGCAGCAGTTATGTGCTGAAATACCTCCGGGAATATTTCCGGATTACGGTTTTTTATTACAATCCCAATATTTCGGAACAGGCAGAATACCGCCACCGGGTGGAAGAACAGAAACGGCTGATTACTATATATAATGAACAGCTTTTAGCGGGACAGCCCGGTTACGCCATCCAGGTGGTGGAGGGAGACTATGAGCCGGAGAAATTCTTTGCCTTTGCAACTGCCTTAAAGGATGTGCCGGAGGGTGGGGAGCGGTGTTTTCGGTGCTTTGACCTGCGGCTGCAGAAAACGGTCGGTCTGGCAAAACAGGGAGGCTTTGACTATTTTGCTACCACCCTGACCATCAGCCCCCTGAAAAATGCGGTGAAATTAAATGAGATCGGGGAGGCTCTGGGGGAGGAATATGGTGTTTCCTGGCTGCCCTCGGATTTTAAGAAAAAGAATGGCTACCGTCAGTCTGTGGAGTTGTCCGCAGAGTATGGACTGTACCGGCAGGATTACTGTGGCTGTATTTACTCCAAACTGGAGAGGGAAAAGGAAAGGGAAACACACAAAACCCCTTGCCAGACATGAGGAAAACCGTTAAGATAAATAAGAGTACGGGAATTGTTACTGGAAAGAGGAACGAATGAACAGTAACAGAGGAGAATGAACATGAAGAAGATTTTGGATTTGATTACGGAAGAAATGCAGCATGCGTTTGAGGCGGCTGGCTATGACCCTGCCCTGGGGCGGGTGACTCTTTCTAACCGTCCCGATTTGTGCGAATATCAGTGTAACGGCGCGATGGCAGGTGCGAAACAGTACCACAAAGCCCCCATTATGATTGCCAATGATGTGGCAGCCAGATGCCAGGACAGTGATGTTTTTGCCGAGGTTACGGCAGTGGCACCGGGATTTTTGAACTGTAAAGTAAAGGACAGCTTTGTTGCGGATTATGTGAAGGAGATGGCAGAGGCAGAGAAGTTTGGTCTGGAAAGCCCGGCACATCCCCAGAAAATTATTATCGACTACGGCGGACCCAACGTGGCGAAACC
>ERZ857629.569-NODE-569-length-49375-cov-5.724371_pt1 | contig 49375 bp, 38 predicted proteins | sample MGYA00519700_ERZ857629 | MGnify/ENA primary metagenome ERZ857629 (study PRJEB31778, sample SAMEA3449351) | human gut metagenome | biome: human gut; feature: human-associated habitat; material: faeces | place: United Kingdom | collected 2010/2012 ... | reverse complement strand
ATGAATAGAAATTATGGATGGTCAATGTGGAAGTTGGTGGGAAGGAACTGTGTGATATTTGAGAAGATTTATGTAGAGTGTCTTGAAAGAGGTATTCAGTGTGGTATGCAGTGCCGAACAAATAGAAGTCAGCAGAAGCTATAGTAGTCGAAGGGTGAAGAACTGGTTCAATCGAAGGCTTAAGCGCAGTGTGCAGACCTTGAACCGTCATCTTTGAGTTATAGCTGATGCAATAAATCGACTGGGTGCAGGTGGGGGCAGGGCTGCAACCGCATAAAAGAGCGGAAACCCTGTAAAATCAAGGCTTCCGCTACAAATAAGAGAAGCGCGAGACGGCGCACGAGGTCCTGTGGACCTCGGTCTGCGCGGACCGGAGCGGAGCGTAGACATCGAACCTTCGAGCCCGGTCAGGGCTCGAAAATAAAAGAACGATACCATTTGGTATCGTTCTTTTATTAATGAGAGCGCGAGACGGGGATCGAACCCGCGACCCCCTCCTTGGCAAGGAGGTGCTCCACCGCTGAGCCACTCGCGCATTTCCTGTTGCTTTCCAACAGACAAGTAATAATATACTATAGAGAAATTGAGTTGTCAACAAAAAGGTGCAAGTTTTAAAAATTTTAAAATTCCCTCACTTACAAAGCAACTCCCCCTACTCAATCCCCAACACCTGAAACGCTTCCTCCCAATACTGTTCTCCGACATTGTACCATTTGTCCTTGTATCCGTTTGCCTTCATGGCTTCCAACAGGGCGGTTCCGTGTGAAATTTCACCGGTATAAAGCAAGTGTTTCGTAACTCTGCACCAATATGGTGCAATCTCCCAAAGCCCTGATTCATGCAGTTCTTTTATGACCGTATCAACGTCATAATCCAGAGATACAAACCGGTAATTACATTCCTGATTTTCGGATGACAGAATCATATATTGTGTCTGTCTGTTCTGGCGAAGAGGTACGCCCACGGAACCGGCATTTAAAATAGTTTTTCCGCTCTCTGTAAACATACCCTGAATGTGAGTATGACCGCAGACAATATACTGCTGTGGATATTTTTTTAGTAATTCCTGTGTATTTTCATCTGCCGGCAGCAGGGTGCCCCGGTTGTTGACGGGATTTCCGTGGCACAGTAAAACAGGAGCGGTGCCGGGAAGCTGCACGTTTTGGCAGACCGGTAATGTCTCAAAGAAATCAATGTCCTTTGCGGTCAGGTTTTCATAGCAGGAAATCATGGCTTTGACACCGTGGTTGCCGTATTTCCAGTCGCAGTTTGTCTCTGCCCTGCGGTTAATCCAGTAATCTTCCTTGTTTCCCCTTATAAAAAAACATTCATACTTTTCACGCATGGCGTAAAGGATTTCCATAGTCTTTTGCGGATACGGAAATTCACCCAAGTAATCGCCCAGAAAAAAATAGGTGGTAATATTGCGGGATTTTGCATGTTCCAGGCATTTTTGCAGTGCCATATAATTTCCGTGTATATCCGATAAAACCGCAATTTCCATAAAGCGTTTCTCCTGTTTGTGTTTCTAAACGAATGACCGAAACAAAGGGCAAAGCGAATTTGTCCCTGTAATTATTCTGTCCCCCGGCAGAAATCCATAGTCTTTTGCATAATGTCCTTCAGAATTTCTATATTACGCAAAGTATCTTTACACTCCAGCGAATGGGTGCAGTTATCGTATACGTTCATCGAAATTCCGGCATTTTGGGATAGCTGAATGATTTCATCCACATTGCTCCACGGGTCTGCGGTTCCGATAAAGCCGATGGCATTGCGCGGAGTAAAGTCAAAGGTCTGGGTCAGCGGCGTATACAGAACATGCCGCACTTGTGTCAACCGGTATTTTTCTGCGTAAGCGCAGGCAACAACCGTTCCGATACTTTTGGAGATAAACAATACATCGTCATACGAAGTAAAGTCCACGTCTTTCAGCTGATTTTCCGCCTGAGAAAGCAGTGCCTCATAGGTCCCTTTGATTTTTTCACTGTTGCCGCGCAGGTTATCCTTTACCGCATAGGAATAGGAAACATTCTGCTCATTGACATATCCTGCCTCGCGGGCGGCATTTTTTCCGTAATATAAAAGCGGTTTATCCACCGTGTATCCGATTCCGGGAAAATAAATTGCAAGTTTAGCCATATCAAAGTCCTCTCCGTTTGAAAATTATCTGTTTTTACCGGCACCCGGAGTTATTTTTCCAAGAAGCCACTTCGTTACTTTCTTTTCCACCACAATCCAGCTGACATAAGCAAGCAGAATACTGATAGCGACACTGATTAGAACACCGAGCACGGCGTAAGGGGTACCCGTGGAAAAGTCAAAAATTTTGCGGTCTAAAAACATTACCGGGTAGTAGTGCATCAGGTAGATGGAAAAGCTCATATCTCCCAGACGGACGAAAAGGCGCGGCATTTTCAGCCAGAGACCGGCGGTGAAAACCAAAAGCACCATAAGCATTGCAGGGATTCCCCAGAAAACAAATCTGCGGTAGCCGAGGATGTTGATGCCGGGCTTGGTGGCAACCAGAAGAACAAAAATGCAGGCGGCAATGCACAGGCTTAAAATCGAAACCATGCGGGGAATCCGGTTTGCCTGAAAGAGAGCATAAATCCCACGGGCAGCGTAGTAGCACAAAATTCCGAGCACAAATTCAAGCATCACAGAGTTGCCGTAAAAGCGGAGGAACGGGCAGCTTTCCGTTACGGAGGCAGGCAAAAGCGCCGTGACAAGCACTATGCCGCCCAACATCAGGCTGCTGATGAGGCCCCTGTAACGGTGGCTGATATGCAGGGCAATAAAAAATATCAGGTAAAAAAAGATTTCGCAGTTGACGGTCCAGCCGATGCGCATGATGGGCTGTAAAATCCCGTTTCCAATGTCAAAAGGGATAAACAGAAGGCTTTTTATCAAAAATTCCGGTTTCGCCGTACTTTGGGCAAACATGGACGGGAAAAGCAGCAGGAGCAAATACGTCCCGAAAGTCATAAGGTAGTACAGGGGAAGAATACGGATCAGACGTTTTCTTAAAAAGCAGGCGGAACTTTTATGCGTGGAAAACATAATCATAAAGCCGCTGATGCAGAAAAAAATGTCCACGCCGAAAGCACCGCAGTTTAAAAAGCGGACATGCTCCAAAATAATGAACAGTGCGGAGAGTCCCCGCAAAGCCTGTATGCTGTCAAAACGATTGTCATGAAATGCTTTTGTTTCCATGAAAAATCCTCCCGAATTTTCTTCCAATATTTTTAAGGGTCCTGCAAAAGTTCAATGATACATTTGATTGTAACATGAAAAAGAGTATTTGAAAACGGAGGAAAACTGAAAATTAGCTTGCGCAAGAGAATGGAACATAATAAAATATACATCATGGGTTATTCTAAGCTGTTGTGAAAGCGAGGTGGCAGACATACGGATGAATGAGAAAGAACTCCAAAAGTTTACGGACAATCTGGACGAAAAGATTCTTTCCGGTCAGGAAATAGTGTGGGAAGATATTCGGTATGCCCTGTCACTGATAACGCCGGAAAAAGATGCCGGATTGTATGGAAGGGTCTGTTATTATGCGGCGTACTATATGCTTGGCAACGGACGGCAGGAAGAGTGTTTGTGCTATCTGAATGAGGGAATCCGCTACATAATCGGCACGGAGCAGGAGGTACATCTGGCGCGCTGCTACAACATGCTGGGCGTGGTCTGTCACAGTCAGAATAATCTGGTGGTGGCAATGGAAAACTACGGCAAGGCTTTGAAATATGCCGCCCAATATGACCAGTTATTTATTCACAGCCTTGTCCTTGGGAACATGGCGGACGCCTATCAGCGGGTGGAATCCTATGCGCAGGCGGTAGTGTGCTATAAAAAGTGCATAAAAGAAATGCGGGAAAGCGGAGACCGTTCCGTGAACGGGGAAAATGTCTACTACAAGGTGCTTGCGTGTTACGGCTACTGTCTGGTGATGACGGGGGACGAAGAGGAAGCAATCCCGGTGGCGAGGGAGCTTGGTGCCTATTCTAAGGAAAATATCACCGACGCAGCGGCCAAACTGGCTGCCTACAATTTATTTGCCCTGCTCAGCTACAAGAAGGGCTTTTTGGAGGAAGCGGACAGATATATGAGAAAAGCTGTCCGGATAGCGCAAAACGGATGCACGATTTCCTCGGACTTTGATAATATATTGAATCTGCTCCAGTATGTGATTCTGGTGAAAAATACGGATTGCCTGAGGGAACTGTTGGACTATCTGGAACCACAGGCGGCGATTGAACGAAACGAGGGATTTTTACTGCAATTACTGCTGTTCCGGCTTCGCTATTGCAGTGATGACATGGAGCAGGAGAGTTTTGTCGAAAATACCAATACTTTTTTCCGTCTGAAAAACAAATATGAAAATACAGAAAACGGGCAGGTTTTGCGTATGATGAGCCTGCGCAGCAGACTTCGGAAAATAGAGGAGGAGCAGGGAAATCTTAAGAAAAAGAATTCCCGCTTGGTATACCAGACGGAGCATGACGAATTATCCGGTCTGTATAACAAAAGGCATCTGAACCGGCACATGGAAGAAATGTTTGAGGAGGCGCTGCATAAGGGGCTTCCTTTAGGTGTTGTGTTCACGGACATCGATTATTTTAAGCAGATGAACGACCACTACGGTCACCAGAAAGGTGACAGCTGTATTGTGGCGATTGCCGAGGTAATCCGCGAGTGTATGCCGGAGGATTTTGCAGCAAGATACGGCGGAGACGAGTTTGTGATTCTCACGCTGGGGCGTTCCAAGGAGTATTTGGAGGAGCGTGCCAAAATGCTTGTGGATAAGGTGAGGGAGAGGCAGATTCCAAATGTGGATTCTGAGCAGACGGACATTGTGACCATTACAGTGGGAGCAGTCTGCGCTGTTCCGCATAAACCCAATAAAATGTGGGATTTTCTGACGGCGGCGGACGAGACTTTGTACGAGCAGAAGAAGGAAAAGAAGGGGTGCGTGCGCTTTTATGTGGGAAAGGATGACGGACTTTAGAAACGGGCAGGGAGATGTCAGTGAACACTTGCGGAAACCGCCCCATACCTATTATAATAGGATTAAGACAGGGTGAATGATAGGGGAATTACGAGCAAATGCTCTACAATAGACACGGAAAGGGGTTCGATTGGTATGAAATTAATTTTTATCGGAGCAGACCATGAGGTTACGGGAAGCTGCCATTACATGGAGGTAAACGGCAAGCATGTTTTAGTGGACTACGGCATGGAACAGGGAGTGAATGTGTTTGAAAATGCGCCGCTCCCGGTAAATGAGGCACAGATGGATTATGTTTTTCTGACCCATGCCCATGTAGACCATTCAGGACTGCTTCCGCTTTTGTATGCGAGAGGCTTCAGAGGACAGGTGTTTACCACGGATGCGTCTGCAGACTTGTGCAGCATTATGCTGCGTGACTGCGCCCACATTCAGATGATGGAGACGGAGTGGAAAAACCGCAAGGCGAGAAGAAGCGCAGGAGCCGCAGAGCAGGAGCCGCTTTACAAGATGGAGGATGCAGAGGGCATTATCAAGAGAATTGTCCCCTGCCACTATAACAGCATTATCGAAATCTGTGACGGTATCAAGGTACGGTTCACGGATATTGGACATTTGCTTGGTTCTGCCAGCATTGAGTTCTGGCTGTCGGAGAACGGCAACGAAAAGAAAATCGTTTTTTCCGGTGATATCGGAAATAAACATCAGCCGCTTTTGAAAGACCCCGCGTTTACGAAAGAGGCGGATTATGTGGTGATGGAATCCACCTACGGAGACCGTCTCCATTCTGCGGAAACACCGGATTATGTAAACGAACTGGCAGCCATACTTAAGGAGACCTTTGACCGTGGCGGAAATGTGGTGATTCCTTCCTTCGCAGTGGGAAGAACACAGGAAATGCTGTACTTTTTGCGTAAAATCAAAGTGGGACGTCTGGTGGAAGGACACGAGAATTTCCCGGTTTATGTGGACAGTCCGCTGGCGGTGGAGGCGACGGATATTTTCAATGAAAACCGCATGGAATGTTTTGATGAGGAAGCCATGGAAATGGTGCGGGAGAATATTAATCCCATTTCCTTTGCCGGATTGAAGCTGTCCATTACGAGTGAGGAATCCAAGGCAATCAATTTTGACGAGACACCGAAGGTTATTTTGTCCGCCTCGGGAATGTGTGAGGCGGGACGAATCCGCCATCATCTGAAACACAATCTCTGGAGACCGGAGTGTACCATACTGTTTGTAGGCTATCAGGCAGTGGGAACCTTGGGCAGGAGCATTGTGGAAGGCGCGGATGAGGTAAAACTCTTCGGTGAGTCCATTCAGGTGAGAGCGCAGATTAAGAAGATGGCAGGTCTGAGCGGTCATGCGGACAAAAACGGCCTGATTGAGTGGATTTCCGCTTTTGAGGAAAAGCCGAAAAAGGTATTTGTCGTGCACGGTGAGGACAGTGTCTGCACCGCCTTTACGGAATGCCTGAAAATAGAGCATGGACAGAGAGCTTACGCTCCTTATAGCGGAACGGAGTTCAATCTGGCAAGCAACAAGTTTGAGTATGAGGCAGAGCCTGTTGCGGTGAAGAAGAAAGTGCACCCTGCAGCCGGTGTTTATGCAAGACTGATTGCAGCCGGACAGAGACTGATGGCTCTGATTAGTAAGAGTGACGGTCTGGCAAATAAGGACATGGCAAAATTTGCCGACCAGATTAATTCCATCTGTGATAAATGGGAATCTTAATACAACCGGACAAAGACTATTTATGCGGGACAGCAGCGCAGGATTGGAGAAAAAATGAGTTTAGCAGACCATATTTTTATTGATATGTGCAAGGATATTCTGGAGAACGGAACCAGCACGGAGGGAGAGAAGGTTCGTCCGCACTGGCCGGACGGCACCCCCGCTTATACCATAAAAAAATTCGGAGTGGTGAACCGGTATGATTTGTCCAAAGAATTTCCCATTATGACTTTGAGACGTACGGCGCTTAAGTCGGCAACGGATGAGATTTTGTGGATATGGCAGCAAAAGTCCAACAACATTCATGACCTGCACAGCCATATCTGGGACGAGTGGGCGGATGAGAACGGCTCTATCGGAAAGGCGTACGGCTACCAGCTTGGCGTGAAACATAAGTATAAAGAGGGAATGATGGATCAGGTGGACCGGGTGATTTATGATTTGAAAAACAATCCGTTCAGCCGCAGAATTATGACCAATATATACGTTCATCAGGACTTGCATGAAATGAATCTGTATCCCTGCGCGTACAGCATGACCTTTAATGTGACGCAGAAGCCGGGGGAAGAGAGACTTACGCTGAATGCCATTTTAAATCAGCGATCGCAGGATGTGTTGGCAGCAAATAACTGGAATGTGGTGCAGTATGCGGTGTTGGTGCATATGCTGGCACAGGTCTGCGATATGAATGTGGGAGAGCTGGTGCATGTGATTGCGGATGCCCATATTTATGACAGGCATATCCCGATTATCCGGGAACTGATAAGCAGGGAACCGAAACCGGCACCGACGTTCTGGCTGAATCCCGATGTGCATGATTTTTATCAGTTTACCAGAAATGATGTGCGGGTGGACGGATATGAGACCGGCGAACAGATAAAAGACATCCCCATTGCCATTTAAGAAAATCGCAAAACGACATAGAGCGCAAAAGGGCGCAGAAAAGAGGCATAACATGAATTTAATCGTTGCAGTGGACAACAACTGGGCAATCGGCAACAAAAATGAATTGCTGATCCGGATACCCAATGACCATAAGCATTTCAGGGAGGAGACGACGGGAAAGGTTGTAGTGCTCGGACGAAAGACGCTGGAGACATTTCCGCAGGGACTTCCGTTGAAAAACCGCACCAATATCATTTTGTCCAAGGATATGAATTATAAGGTAAAGGACGCTGTGGTGGTGCACTCTGTGGAGGAACTTCTGGAGGAGTTGAAGCAGTATGCCGAGGAGGATGTTTACATTATCGGCGGGGAAAGCATTTACCGACAGCTGCTCCCGTATTGTGACGTAGCGCATATCACAAAGATAGACCATGAGTATGAGGCAGATTCTTATTTCCCGAATCTGGACGAGGACGACGAGTGGGAGATTACCGCCGACAGCGACGAACAGACTTATTTTGATATTGCGTACCAGTTTTTGAAGTATGAGAGGAAACGGAAATAGGGAACGCGTTGAAAGAAAAATAGTGTGATAGTGATTGATAATGTAAAAAGACAGTGATTCAGGAATGATTCACTGTCTTTTTTTAGGTGGCTCACGGTTGAGTATAAAAAGGACTTGATGACATGTGTTATGTACAGTATAATGATACAGTGAAAAGACAATGAAAAGCTACATTGAAGAATGGAGAAATAGGATGAGAAAAAAGATAGGTTATCTGACAACACTGTTGTGTCTGTTTCTGTTGACCGGGTGCGGGAATGGTGCAAGTGAAGCCGCAACGCAGCCGGACAAAGTACAGACACAGGACACCGAACGCACTGTACTTACCTTTGGGTATATAGACAGTTCTCCGGATTTGGATTTGGACAGCAATATTAATGAGAGGATTGTGACATTTAATAAAGGACAGGATAAATACTTTATTGAAGTTATCAAGTATGGTGAGGGTAGTTATAAAGATGGACTGAATGCCCTGAATGCCGATATTTCAGCCAAAAAGACACCGGATATTATTGCAATCGATGGAAAATCACTGCTTTGGCAGCTTGGAAATAAAGGTGCTATTGAGGACTTGTACCCGTATATTGATCAGGACGAAGAACTGAGCAGGGAGGATTTTGTAGAAAATACGCTGGCTAATTTCGAGCGGGATGGAAAGTTGTACGGAATGAATCCCTTTTTTAGTATTTCGAGTATTTATGGTGATCCGGATATTATGACCTCGGATAAAATCACGTTTCAGGAATTAAAAACGATGTACGAGGAAAATAAGGACAATGATGAAATGCTGGTATACAACGGTTTGAACCGGCATCAGCTGTTAGTGACATGTATTTATAAATCTATCAGCAGTTTTGTAGACAAGGAAAACGGTAAATGTAATTTCATGGATGAACGTTTTCGTGAGATGTTGGAATTCTCAAAAGAATTTGATGATACCCCATACAGTGATGTATCTTTTGACTCGGAAAACAGTATCCGGTTGATGGAAGGAACACTTCCGCTCTTTACAGACAGAGAATTGAATGGATTTGAGCAATATACCCATTATCGCGAATTGTCGGGAAAAAGTTGGGTGTTTATGGGGTTTCCGACTGTTGACGGATGCAACCCAAAGATTACCACTAAGGCGATTGGCGCACCATTTCTGGCTATCGGCAGGGATTCAAAGAATAAAGAAGCGGCATGGGAATTTATCTGTACTTTTTTGGAAGATAAATTTTTCCTTGCCAACAAAGATGTGAACAGGGGAAAAGGATTTCCCATTACTGTAAGCGGATTTGAGAGAGCAGCCCAAAGAGCAGTACAGACTTCGTTAAGCAATGGAGAGGCGTCGATTACGGATGATATGGGAAGAACAATCAGCTATTCCATGGAGCCCACAACTGAAGAAGAGGTGGCATACATTAAAGAAGTGATCAGTCGGTGCAGACCGGAAGAAAACTATGATGAAATCGAAAACATTATTTCGGAAGAGATTCTGAACTACTGGAACGATACCAAGAGCGTGGAGGAGGTCATGGAAATTATTCAGAACAGGGCGCAGCTTTACTTGGATGAGCAGTAACATTTTATTGACTTTTTTTTCAAAAAGTATAATAATGTTAGGCAGATATATAATCTGAGAAAAGAGGGAAATACCGATGGAAAAGAAAAATATCGATTGGAGCAATTTAGGCTTTGGATATGTACAGACAGACAAAAGGTATGTGTCCAATTTCAAGGATGGAGCATGGGATGAAGGAACCCTTACAGATGACCCCAATGTTGTGCTGAATGAGTGCGCAGGAGTTTTGCAGTATGCCCAGACTGTATTTGAAGGTCTTAAAGCATACACCACAGATGACGGTCATATCGTAACATTCCGCCCGGACTTAAATGCAGAGCGTATGATGTCCTCCGCAGAGCGTTTGGAGATGCCCGTATTTCCCAAGGATCGTTTTATAGATGCTGTAACTAAGGTAGTAGCTGCAAATGCGGCATTTGTACCCCCTTACGGCAGCGGAGCAACACTGTATGTACGTCCCTACATGTTTGGAACTAACCCGGTTATCGGTGTAAAGCCCGCGGACGAGTATCAGTTCCGTATTCTCTGTACTCCCGTAGGTCCTTACTTTAAAGGCGGCGTAAAGCCTCTGACCATTCGTGTCAGTGATTTTGACCGTGCGGCACCTCATGGAACCGGTCATATCAAGGCAGGTCTGAACTATGCAATGAGTCTGCATGCAATCGTATCCGCCCACAAAGAGGGATATGATGAGAATATGTATCTTGACCCCGGAACCAGAACCAAGGTAGAGGAGACCGGCGGAGCAAACTTCCTGTTCGTTACCAAGGACGGCAAGGTAGTAACCCCGAAGTCCGACAGTATTCTGCCCTCCATCACCCGTCGTTCTTTAGTATACGTTGCAAAAGAGTATCTGGGTCTTGAGGCTGAGGAGAGAGAGATTTATTTAGACGAGGTAAAGGATTTCGCCGAGTGTGGTCTGTGCGGTACGGCAGCAGTTATTTCCCCTGTAGGAAAGATTGTAGACCATGGCAAAGAAATCTGCTTCCCCAGCGGTATGACCGAGATGGGTCCTGTTACCAAGAAGCTGTATGATACTCTGACCGGTATTCAGATGGGCAGAATCGAAGCACCTAAGGGCTGGATTCATGTAATTGAGTAATTCCGGAATACACAGAAAATAGAGAAGAATGAAAATAAGAAATATCCCCATGATATGGCGACATATCAGGGGATATTTTTGTACACCGGAGAGGGAAGAGTATGGTATAATGTACGCGAGCGAAAAAACAAGCGGCTGCGAAGCAGACATTTGTTTTTTCGCCGCGATAACGAACGAACCGCCTGCGTAAGCAGGCAAGAGGGCGCGTAGCGCCGGTTCGTGAGTTCTCAGCGGGAGGTTTGCAGCAGCCGTCTTGTCACCACTTTGTGGTGTATTATACGAAATCCACCGCTCGAAAAGTAAATGTCCCTACGGGACGCTTCCACACCATTATCAAAACCAGAAAGAGTAAACACTATGAAATTTTTGCATACAGCGGACCTTCATATCGGGAAGAAAATTTTTGAATATTCTCTATTGGAGGACCAGAGATACATTTTGAATCAGATATTGGAAATTGCAGAAAAGGAAAAGGCAGATGCGCTTTTGATTGCGGGGGACGTCTATGACAGGGCAATCCCCTCCACGGAGGCGGTGAGCCTTTTAGACGATTTCCTCACAAAGCTGAATCGGGCAAAAATCCCAGTAGTGATGATTAGCGGCAATCACGATTCGCCGGAGAGGGTGGCGTTTGCAGAGCATATTCTGGAACAGAGGGGACTTTACATTGCGGGAACTTACAGTGAAAAATTAAAGACGGTTGAATTTAAAGATGAGTATGGCACCGTGTCGGTAGTATGTATGCCGTTTGTAAAACCCGCGGTCGTGGGGGCGCAAAGCAGTGCACAGGCGGTGGAAATGATGTTAAAACAGTGCTGCGACACAGCGCAAAAAGAAACAAGACGTATTCTTTTGACCCATTATTTTGTGACGGGGGAACAGGGCGAAACTCCGGAATTATCCGACTCGGAAACGGACGTAAACGTGGGAGGGCTGGACAGTGTGCCTGCCGGACTATTTCGTGATTTTGCGTATGTTGCGCTGGGGCATATTCACAGACCGCAGCGGATAGGACAGGGACAGGTGTACTATGCGGGAGCACCGCTAAAGTATTCCTTCGGGGAGGCACACAATGAAAAGAGTGTCAATCTGGTGGAGCTTGGGCAGCCCGGAGAGGTGAACGTAAAGAAAATTCCGTTAAAACCTATGCGGGAGATGCGATGTCTCAAGGGCAGACTGGCGGATTTAATTGACCGGAATGTGCTGGAACTGTCTGAATCCGACAGAGAAAGTTATGTGCAGGCAACCCTGACGGATACGGAGGAATTGATTGACGCCATGGGAACGCTCAGGAGCGTTTACCCCAATGCGCTGCAGATATTATTGGAAAAGAATCAGGCGCAAACCCAAGAGGGGTATGAATGTGGAATCCATGCGATAAAAAAGAGTACCATGGAATTGTTTTCGGAATTTTATGAAATGCTGAAAGGGGAACCCATGGACGAAAAGCGGTATGCCATGGCAGAGGCGGCAGCGAAAGAAGCTGAGAACGGGGGAGCGCTATGAGACCGAAGAAATTAAGCCTGTGCGCATGGGGACCCTATCGCGACAGGGAGGAAGTAGATTTTACAGCTTTTGAGGATAAGGGGATTTTCCTGATTACGGGAGCTACCGGAGCAGGAAAGACCACTATTTTTGACGCCATTACTTATGCGCTGTACGGCGCTTTGAGCGGAGATGAGAGAGACCGGGAGCGCAACAGCGTCCGCAGTGATTTCGCAAGCCCGGAGACGCCTACCTATGTGGAGCTTACCATGGAGCATGGCGGGAAAATTTACCGGATACGGAGAAACCCGGAGTATCTGCGCCCCAGAAAGCGAAGCAGCAATCCGGCGCAGTACACCAAGGAAAAGGAAAATGCCGTTTTGTATTATCCGGACGACAGGGTGCTTGAGGGCGTAAGGGAAGTAAATGCGGCATTGCTGGAACTATTGGGACTGGATTATCAGCAGTTTAAAAAGATTTCCATGATTGCGCAGGGAGAATTTGCAAAGCTGTTGGTGGCGCCCCCGAAGGAGAAAACCAAAATTTTCCGGGAATTGTTCGGAACGGGAATTTATGAGCGTTTTACGCAGGTGCTGAGCGCCCGCGTGAGACAGCTCTATGGAAAAGTGGCGGAGCAGAAAAGCAAGCTGGAGGAGGATGTCCGTCTGCTTGCCGTTGACTTGGAAAAGGCGGATTGGAGCGAAGAAATCCGCGACAGATTCAAGGAACTTGTGACGGCGGAGAACTGGAACTATGCGGAGTTAGCGGAACATTTAAACCGGATGGAAACAGAGGCAAAGTGCAGAACCAAGGAGAGCCGGAATGCTTTTGAGGAGGCAGACAAAAAGGGAAACCTGCTCACCGTCACCCTAACCGAGAAAGCGCAGGACAACCGCAATTTAGAGGAATTGGACAAGGCAAAGGCGGCTCAGGACAGCCTGAAAGAGAAACAGAAAATTTATAAAGAGAAGGAAGTCTTACTGAAACAGGCGCAGGATGCAGGCTTTGTGGAGGGCGCCGAGGAAAAGGTATTGCAGCTTGAAAAACAATGCCAAGCCAATGTAGAGGAGAGAACACGTCTCGGTACGGAAATGCAAAAGCTGCGCGGGGAGCAGGAACAGTTGTCCAAAGTGGTAAGTCTTGCGGACCGCCTGCGGGAATTGATAAACCACAAGAAACAGCTTTCGGAGAAAAAAGAGGCTGCGGACAAATTAAAGAAAGAACTTTCAGATAAAGAAAAGCAGCTTACCGCAAAACAGGCAGAGTATTTACGGCAGGAGGAAACGAACAGGGAGGCGAAAAACGCATACGAGGAGGCGGACTATCGACGGAGACTTGCCGCAGTGGGACTGGCGGCACAGCTTTTAAAGGAAGGGGAACCCTGTCCGGTCTGTGGTTCCATCAAGCACCCGGCACCGGCGAAGGTGGGGGACGATATTGTATCGGAAACAGAATTGCAGGCGTTAAAAGAAGACGCCCAAAGGCAGGATAAGCTGCTTAGGGAACTGCATGAAAGGCTGGTGAGACAGACTGCCGAATGGGAAAATCAAAAGGAACTTTTGCACCGCAAACAGGAAGAAATTGCGGCGGAGGAGGCGGTTTTAGCTCAGACGGACGATTTGCCGGACAAGAAATATCTGGAAATGCCTGCGCAGAAGGCATTGGAGGAGATTGGAAAGCAGTGCGACCGTTTTGGAAGAATTGCGGGGTTATTGCAGGAGAAACAGGCAAGGGAAAAGGAACTGCTTACGCTGACACAAACGAAAGAGGCGGAACTGGCGCAGGCGGGAGTGCAGATGGACGAACTGCTAAAGGAGTACGGATTTGCAGACAAAGAGGCGTATCTGCTGGCAAAACGTTCTGCAAAGGAAAGAGAGCTTCTGCACCGGGAGATAGAAGATTACGGAAAGCAGGTTGCCGCAAACAATCAGCTTATCGTACATTTAGAGGAACTTACAAAGGGCAAAGAACGGACGGATTTGGGGTTACTTAAGCGGGCTCAGGAGGAGAACAATGCGGTCCGGGAAAATGCCCTGAGAGCACACAGACAGTGGGAGCGCAATCTTTCCGATGTCAAAAAGACCGTACAGATGATGCGGGAAAAACAGGAGATTATCGAAAAGAACAGCACCGAGTACGGTTATATGAAAGATTTGGAAAACATGGCAACCGGCAACAATCCCAAGAAACTGGTGTTTGAGCAGTATGTTCTCGCCGGATATTTTGAGGAAATTTTGCGGGCGGCAAATATCAGGCTGCGGCGTATGACGGACGGCAGGTATGAGATGGAGAGAGTCAGCGAAGTGGGGGACGGCAGAGTAAAGGATAATCTGGAAATTCAGGTTATGGATTACTATACCGGAAAGTACCGCTCCGTCAGAACGTTGTCCGGCGGAGAGTCCTTTAAGGCGTCTTTAGCACTGGCGTTAGGACTTAGCGATGTGATTCAGTCCATGAACGGCGGCATCCGGGTGGACACCCTCTTTGTGGATGAGGGCTTTGGTGCGCTGGATGAGGAAAGTCTCAATCAGGCGTGTGATGCGCTTATGGGACTGGTGGACACAAACCGGCTCATCGGCATTATCTCCCATGTGCAGGAACTGCGGGAGAGAATCGACAGACAGCTTGTGATTGAAAAAAGCAGCAGTGGAAGCACGATTCAACAATAAATGGAGACAGAGAGGAATCAGGAATGAAACGATATAAGAAAATTCTGGCACTGGGACTTGCCGCACTATTGGCTTCGGCAGCTTTTACCTCCTGCGGAAAAGGCGGGAATACCAAAGTGGTGTTTACCACGGGATTCGGGAAAAATGAGGTGTTCCGCATTGACAACGCATCTTGCAGCAGAGAGGAGATGATGGTATATCTCACCAACACCCAGAATCAGTACGAGAATGTATACGGTGCCGAGATATGGAATACCTCTTTGGACGGGGTGACGCTGGAAGAAAATGTGAAAGATACCATGCTGGCAAAAATTGCACAGATTAAGACCATGAATCTTCTGGCGGAGGAAAAAGAAATTACGCTGGATGAGACGGAGGAGGAAACGGTTGCCCATGCGGCGGAGGAATATTTCCAGTCCTTAAATGAGACGGAGATAGAGCGGATGGGCGTTACGATGGATACCATCAAGCAGCTTTACAGGGAACACCTGATAGCGGACAAGGTGTATCAGGAGATTATCCGCGATGTCAATCCGGAAATCAGTGATGATGAGGCGAGAACCATTACCGTGCAGCACATTCTGATTCGCACGGTGATGTCGGATGGAAACGGAAAGCAGATTCCTTATTCGGACGAGGAAAAAAAGGCGGCATTTGCCAAGGCATGCGAGGTACGCAGCCTTGCAGTGGACGGGGAGCATGATTTTGCCGAACTTGCCGCAGAGTACAGCGATGACACCAATCTGACATACTCCTTCGGAAAGGGAGAGATGGACGCAGCTTTTGAGCAGGCGGCATTTAGTCTGGGGACGGACGAGATAAGCAATGTGGTGGAGAGCAAAAAAGGCTACCATATTATCAAATGTATCAGCACGTTCAACAGGGAGGAGACGGACGCCAACAAACTTCAAATCGTGGAGGAGAGGCGCAGGGAAGTGTTCGGGCAGGAGTATGACGCTTTTGTGGACACGCTGGCGCGGAAACTGAATCAGAAGGTATGGGATGAAATCACGCTGATTCACGATGACAGGGTGACGACCTCCGGTTTTTTTGATGTATATGAAAAATATTTTCCCGCAAAATCCTGAAAATGAAAAATGATTGAAACTTTTTGCAATTCTCCCGGCTCTAATCATTGTCATCGGAATGGGTGATAAAAAGCACTGCGTCCCGGGAAGGCAGTGCGGAAAGGCAAGATGATTGACATGAGTGTACGTTTTGACAGACACACAAAAGAGCAGACGGTAGAACAGGTGATTTTAGATAACTATGATAAATATTACCGCTTGGCGTACAGTTATGTGCACAACGAGGCGGATGCTTCCGACATTGTGCAGAATGGTGCATATAAAGCAATTTTGAATTGCCGTTCCCTGCGCCATGCAGAGTATGCTGCTACCTGGGTTTATCGGATTATGATAAATGAGATTTTCAAATTCTATACCAGAGGCGGACTTCTTGCGGGAAAGCAGATGGCGTCTTTGGAAGAAATGGATACAGAAACAGGTGCGGAGGATGTTTATCAGGATATTGACCTGCGCAGAGCACTGGATTCTTTGGATGCAGGGGATAAGGCAGTGGTGGAAATGCGGTACTTTGAGGATATGAAGTTAGAAGAGATAGCGGATGTCCTGCAGGAGAATTTAAGTACCATAAAAAGCCGGCTGTATCGGAGCCTGAAAAAGCTGCGGCTGAAACTGGAATACGAGGCATAAAATGCAGTAAGGGAATCCGACATGCAGAAAAGGAATCTGAAGTTGAAAGGAACGGCGCATATGAGTGACAATCGCAAAAAGGATTGGGAAGAAATGAAACAGGAATATGAACAGAGACATATGCCGGAACAGAAGGTAGCCCTTTTAAAGGATACCATAAACCGGGCAAAACAGGACGGAAGAAAGAAGAGACGGGGAAGAGTTGTGCGGGAAATTGCCTCCGTGGCAGCAGTGGCAGTAATTTTTGTTGCTCTGCCCAATACGTCTGCGCAGGTGGCACACGCCATGAGCAGCATTCCGGTTATCGGAAAACTGGTGGACGTGGTGACATTCCGCAATTATCAGTATAACAGTGAAAGAAACAATGCGGATGTGGAGGTACCGGAACTGGTGGTAAAAGAGGACGAAACCTCTAAGCCGCTGGCACAGGAAAATCTGAAAAAATCGACGGAAGAAATCAATGCGGAAATTAAGCAGATTTCGGACAGTTTGATAACGGAATTTGAGGAGAATATGCAAAATGAGGAGGGCTATCAGGATGTGACGATAAAGTCTGAGGTGATAGCTACCACAGAGAATTATTTCACCTTGAAATTAATCTGTTTTCAGGCTGCCGGAAGCGGTGCAGAGTGGGATTATTATTACACCATTGACTTAAATACCGGAGAGAGGCTTGCGCTGAAAGATTTGTTTACAGAGGGTGCGGACTATATTACACCGATCAGTGACGATATCAAGAGACAGATGAGAGAACAGATGGCGCAGGATGAAAATGTGATGTACTGGCTGGATGACTCGGAGGTGCCGGAGTGGAATTTTCAGGCAATTACGGATGACACGGCTTTTTATGTGGATGCAGACGGCAATCTTGTGATTTCCTTTAACGAGGGAGATGTGGGACCCATGAGCATGGGGGTGGTACAGTTTACCATCGCACCGGAGGCGATTCAGAATATCCGGAAATAAACCGGAAAAGTTAATATTCTCTTTGGCGTAGGGGAAAAGGCACCTGTCAGGGCTTTGTACAGTGGACAGGTGCCTTTTTTGTGTCATTTTGTGACGATAGACGTCGTTTCGTGCCGGAGGTCTTGCGGGGAGAGCATGCCGTCCTATATATTCATAGTGTAAGTTCGGGGAACTGAGACCATGACATGACAGGAGAAGGTATGAGGGCACTGATTTATACAAACAGCGAGAGAGAGTATCAGCTTTTGAGGGAGATTACGGAGGAAGAGGTTGACGGTATCATTGTCAGTCAGGTTTGCATGGACGGACATTTCCATGTGGCGGAGGACAGTGACATCGCCGTTATTGCGCTCAACGGCGCCATGGGCATGGAAATCATGCAGACCTATCAGAGCAGACATCCCGCATGCAGGATTATCTGGATTACGGATGACCAGTATTTTGGGAGAACTGCCATCAGAAATCACATCTTTGATTTCATCGTGCGCCCCTACCCGGACAACCGTTACCGGGAGGCGGTCAGGAAAGCGGCAGGGAACACGGCGTGACGGGCGTAAGACGGCGCAGGACATGCGTCGGCGTATGGGATAGGACATTGTGGTGTAATTAAATCAAAAAAAGAGGAAGTGGATTATGCAAAATCAGACGGTGAAACATCATCTTGGAAAACAGCAGAAAATGGAAAATAAAAACGGAAACGGAAGAAAGCGCACTGCAACTGGCGGTCTGTGTAGAGCGGGCAGATGGGAAGCGGCATTTTTGCTTGCGGGCTTCCTTGCGGGTGTCTCCTTCGGGACCCCGGGCATGGACAGAGTAAACGCTGCGCAGACAGTACAGACGCAGGCAGCGGCACTGGAGCTGAGCGAGCTGCCGCTCACAAGGGACAACGCCCAGCGCCTTAACTTTACAATCAATGCTGACAATGTGTCCAAGTATGACAATGCGATTCTGACCGGCGGCTTCTCGGACGAGGACGGAAATATCGTGCAAAAGAGGATCATGATAGACGGTACGACCATAAACCTGACGATACGGGATGTGAACATCGACCGCAGCACATGGTACGCCACGACGGCGGCAATTATTACGGAGGCGCAGCGGGCATCGGCACCAACGGAACGGGAGTTTATCTGGATAAGACAGACGCGGTTGTCCAGAAGTTCGGAACCATCATCATAGAGGGCGGTACGGTCAATGCACAGGGCGGAACCTATTTCTACAGGAATATGGTGGAATCCACCGCAACCGGAATCGGCGGCGGATACAGTCGCTGTATCAAGATTTAATTAGAAGGGTAGGCAGGCGCGGAGAAGTTTCGCCTGCCTTTCATTATAGGAAATGAGGTGGTTGAAATTGTCTTATAAAATTGCTGTTGGTTCATCAGATGGTATCAATATAGATTTGAAATTTGGTGAAGCAAAAAAAATGCTTATCTTTGAAGTAGATGGGGAAAAAAGAAAATTATTGGAAATAAGAAAGGTTGATACTTACACCACGGCTATAGACAATGGCTGCGATGGTTACGCAGGAGGTTGTAGTTCATTAGGCTGCAGTGGCAACGGAAATGGCTGCAACGGTTCTGCAGACGTTATGGGTAAAGTTGAATTAGTCAGGGATTGTCGATGCATTGTCTGCAAAAAAACTGGATTTCAGGCACAAAAACAGTTGGAGAAAAAAGCTATTTCGGTATTTGATATAGAAGGATCTATAGACCCAATTTTAGAAAAAATAATTGCCTATTATGGAAAGATTGATAAACGTAGAACCCAAAGGCAGAAAAATACAGATTTCTGAAAAAATTTTAAATAAAACCATATATTTCCAGTGGGAAAACAAGGAGGGAGACAGATTGCTCATAACATCGAGAGGGAAAAATGCATTAAAAATTATGCTTAATTTATCGTTACACAAGGACTGCGGATACGTGAAATTAAAGGATATTGCGTTAGAGGAAGAGGTGTCTGAGAAATATCTGGAGCAGATTGTTTCGTATCTGTTGAAAGCCCGAAAGGTAAGGAGCAGCAGAGGCACAAATGGTGGATATCAGTTAATTAAAGCTCCAAAAGATTATACTGTCGGAGAAATTATTAAATGTCTAGAAGGTGATATGGCTCTTTCAGAATGTATTCATACGGATGAACAAATATGTGAAAGAAGAGAAAGATGTTTTTGCTATCCGCTTTGGGTAAGGTTGAATTTTGCATTAGATGAAGTGCTGGAGCAGACCACACTGCAAGATCTTATTGACTGGAAAAAAGAAGAGGGAGAGGAGTGTGACTATTAGGGTTTTTATGAATGTGTATATGCAGGCATGGCAGAAAATATGCGTATCCTTGCGATAGAATGATACAGATGTTTATTGAGAGATTCCCTAATACACGGAAAGAATACTTCGAGTGCGTGTTTCAATTTGGGAAAAGTGCAGAAATTAATTTGAACATACATCTGGGCTTATTTTAGAAAAATAGGTCTGATGTATGTTTTTTTTCGCCAGAGTACCATGTACGCACGCAAAGACAGGTTGATTACTGTGCAAACCTAACTTTAGTTGTATGCAAAACCTAACCTTAGTCTCGTTGACGGGGCACAATGGAAAACGTATAATTACAGATTAGCAAAATATGGGTTTATTTATCATCTGTAATATTTATCGCAGTACGAAACAGGAGTGAAAAAGAATGCAAAGACTAAAGAGGAAAATCAAGCGGATAGCGGCAGCAGCAATGGCGGTTTTGGTGGTGGGGAGTACCATTCCCGTTCATGCGGTCAGCATGAACGGCGAAGCGGATACCGCTTTGTCCGTCGGGGAAAATACGGTATCTTCCGGTGATACGGAGGAGATTATCAGCAGCGTCTCCGGAAATGAAGAGCAGGGGAACATGGGCATTTCGCTGTTCTCTGTAAACGAGAATGGCGGCTGTATTGACATTGCGGATGTCGTTGCAGGCGGTACATCCGGACAGATTGAAATAAACGCCGGCAATGTCAGTGACTGGGACGGCAAAACACTTACAGGTAACACGACGGATAAGTCACTTATCATAAACGGAGTTACCCTCCGGCTTACGATTCAGGATCTGTCGATTGACAGGTCTTCAAAGAGTGATGAAAAGCTGTCGGCTATCGGAGTAACCGGCGGCGGAAGCCTCTACCTGACGCTGGAGGGAACAAACTATCTGCATGGCTCTACAGGCGGTGCGGGAATCTGGGTAAATAGCGGAGCAACACTGGAGATTACGGCGGAGAGTACCGGAGCGGTTACGGCGATAGGTGGCAGCGGATATGGCGGTGCAGCGGGAATCGGTGCTTATGCATCCGGTATGTTTTTTGCGCAAGCCCCGAAAGCAAAATATGCAGGAACTATCCGTATTGCCGGCGGAAATGTGACCGCACAGGGCGGTAGTTATACAGATTACGGTTCTACAAGACCATGCAGCGGTGGAGCCGGCATTGGCGGTACTTATGGTGCAAGCGGAGCGGTGATAGAAATTACAGGAGGAGTCGTGAATGCACAGGGAGGCTATATGGCAGCCGGTATCGGTGGCGGCTTCGCCGGCAGCGCAAGTGAAATTACAATTTCAGGCGGAACCGTCACGGCAACTATCTATGAAACGAAGGGAGCCATGGGAGCAGCTATTGGAAACGGCATACATGGTATAGCCGGTATCGCTTATCCGTTTGGGAAAATTACAATTTCCGGAGGCGATGTGACAGCAAAAGGTAATGTGGGATTTGGCAGTGGAGAAGCAGAATCATATCCCGATGATGGCGGCAGTGTGACGATTGCGGACGGAGTATATCCCAAGATTACCGGGGAGGTTAATTACGGTAAGAGTACAGCGGAAGGAATTGTGAAATATAATTTCGGATTTACGGTCTATGATGGGCGCTTTACGGACGATACCGCAGCAAAGGTATCTCTCGACGGCAAATTGGTAGGCGAAGCCGTGGAGGCAAAGGTGAATACACCGGGAAAGGCAGAGATTGGATTCAGCATCATTTGCGGAGAGATTGCAGCAGGGGCAAAGACCTTTGCTTTCACGAACGATGGCAGGGAGTATTCTGCAGATGTGGACTTCCGGACGGGAACGACAAACTATTCGCCGGTCATAGGAACACAGCTCTATCCGGTTGTTCTGCAGATTTATGACGATGCCATTACTAAGGACATAGAGGTTGCTGAAGTCCATGTCAGACAGGGAGGTGTAGAGCTTTCCCGTGAAAACGGTGACTATTACGCACCGGACAAAATCAGCATGGTCAGCGAAACCTATGGTGAGATGCTTTGTTATCTGCCGGCAGGAACTGATACAGAGATTTCCGTCATGGCGACAGGTCTGAACGAAGGCAATGCCATGGAGCAGACCGGATATACGGTCAGTGAGTCGGACAGCAACAGGCTTTGTCTGAAAAACAGGGAGGGATTAAGCCTAAGTGCGGCGTTAAGCTCTGTGGATGTGACTTCGGCAACGATAAAGCTGACGCTTAACAAAGTGGGCGCCGAAACGACGGTTTACTACAAGACAAGTGATACACCGCTTTCCGCTGAAGAGATTAAGAACAGTACCGAAGGTTCGCAGACAATCAGCGGAGTGGAAGGGGAAATCACAGTCTCCGGATTGAAAGCATACTCAGAGAATACCTATTATTTTGTGGCAGAGCAGGGTGGTGCCCTTTCCATGGTCGCAAGCCTGACCTTTTGGACAGAAAGAGCTGTTGTTTTAGAGGATTCTATTATTAATAATATAACTTATCAGGATGCTTTAAAATACTATATAGCAGAACTATATGTGAGTACGAATACACCGGGGGCGACTGTATATTATCTCAAGAGCACGGGCGATGATAAAATTACAGACGGGCAGGATGTAAAGGCTTCTGTTGATAAAATTGTTGAAGAAAACGGTAAGAATACTAAGGATGCGGGACAGAAAGTGCTGGGGGAAACATATTTCAAAGCTGATTTTACATTAAGTCCGCTTGATGCCGCTACGGAATTCACCTACTATTTTGTGGCAAAGAAGGACGACTGCTATTCAGACGTGGTAAAGTATACATTTACAACCCCGTCTCCCGTAGTAGTTATCAAACCCGGAGAAACGCAGGAGATCCCTTGCAAATCTCTTGCCGACGCAGTCGCTACGGCAAAGGAGAATCCCGGTTCTACGGTAAAACTGATAGAAGAACAAAAGAACATAGAGAACGGTATAAGCGTTGAGGAGGGGAAGGATTTCACTCTTGATCTGAATGGAAACAGACTTCATTTTTCAATGCGGAATCCCATCTGTGTAAATGGTGGAAGCCTGAAGGTGAAAGGCGGCACATTAAGCAGTGACTTAGATATGAGTAATTATGCAAGTTTTGGTGATGCGTTTTTTTATGTAACAGGTGGCGAGCTGTCTGTATCAGGAACTACACTTGGCTGCTATGGGGTGCCATATTGTAGAATCAACGGTGCGGATGCGGTTGTAAACTTTCAGGATGTAACGTTGCGATGTACAAGGAGCGGAGGGGGCACAATATCGTTAAACGTGCAGCAGGCAAAGAGTCTGGCATTCGACAATGTTATATTTAATGGTAATCTGCGGATTAATAATACTCCTTCTGTCACTCTTACAGACAGTACATTTTCAGGGAATGTTTTACTGGATAGGGGAGTGCTGGCTGGTGATACCTTTAACGGTAAATTGCAGCTTGGCACACTTACAATGAGTGATTATAAAGTGAATACAGCAGACCGGACGACGGGAGATGACATCAGCACTCTGCTGCAATCAGGCTACGTTTATGAGTCAGATAGCACGACGACAGCAGGGGAAGGAAGCTATACTCTTTCTGACGTTAAGATCGTTCCGATGACGACCTTATCCGGCACGCTGAATGTCACAGGCGGAAGCGGTGAGGGTGGTGTACCGGTATTCGGAGACACCCTCACAGCGGCGTTTACCCCTGCGTGGGGCAGTGCTTCGGGCTGCACATACACATGGTACAGAGTGAAGGGCAGCGGAATGACGGAGCTTGGCAAGGGCACATCTTATGCGGTGCAGGCTGAGGATGTCGGCGCAAGCCTGCGATGCGTTGTGGTGAACAGTGCGAAAACAGGCAAGCTGGAGACAACGACGGAAACGGTTGCCCCCAAAGCACTTACAGACAGTAATACAAGTGTTACATGGAGTATTTCTTCCTACACCTATGACGGAACAGAGAAAAAGCCGGAAGTGACGTCAGTTGTATTCGGGGGCACAACGCTTACGGCAGGAACAGATTGCACGGTAGCTTACACGAATAACATAAATGCAGGAACGGATACGGCAAAGGTGGAAGTTACCGGTATCGGCGCTTATCAGGGAAGCATTGCAAAGACTTTTTCCATTGGGCAGAGAGAAGTTATCGTGTCCGGCATCACGGCAATCAGCCGACGCTACGACGGCACAACAGCAGCAATTCTGGCTTACAGCGACGTTGTGATTGACGGTAAGCTGGAGGACGATTTCCTTGCAATAAAGGCAGTGGGCAGCTTTGCAGACAAAAATGCCGGAGAGGGAAAGACGGTAAATATTACCGGAATTACACTCACCGGAGCAGATGCAGCGAATTATAAACTGGCAGCAGACGGACAGCAGACTACGGCTACAGCAAGTATATTTGCACTTCCTGCAGAGATTGCAGAAGTTCCTGTCCTTAGCGGAACCTATGGAACCACTGTGGAAAATATGTCGATTGCCGGCGGAAAAGTGACTGATAAAGACGACAGTTCCAAGGTGATTACCGGAACATGGGCGGTTTCTGATACCCAAAAGACGGATATTCCCAAGGTCGGAACCACAACGAAGTATGAACTGACCTTTACACCCACAGGTGATTTTGCAGGCGGGTATCCGCAGATGCAATGCAGTGTGGTTCCTGTGGTGGCTAAGAAAAAGATTGCGGTTAGCATTGAAGATGCCCAAAGGAAATTCGGAGAGCAGAATCCGGCGCTTACCTATGTGATTCCGACAGACGGACTTGCGGCAGGTGATACGGAGAATGTCATTCAGGTTACACTTACCACAGAGGCAGTAACGAGTTCTGTCGTGGGACAATATCCCATCACAGGAAGCGCCGAGAGTGATAACTACGAGGTGACATTTACCGGAAGTACGGTAACGGGCGGTACGCTGACCGTCATAAAGGCAGATGCGCCCATCCTGCAGGCAGAAAATCGGAATTATTGCTATATTACCGGAACGGGAAACGGTGCAGTTACCTTGAATGTGGCAGACAAGCTGCCCACTGACAGAGGTACTACGACGTATGAAGTCAGCAGTAGTGACCCGGAAAGCATTTTGGACGGCTTGGCATCGGTGGACAGTGACGGTGTGCTGAACTATACAGTAAAGGGTTCACTGGAAACGGATAAGATTGGTAAAACTGCGGATATTACCGTTACGGCTAAGATGCAGAATTACGAGAATGCGACATACCGCCTTACACTTACGATTACCGATAAGATTGCGGTGGAAGAAAAGAGCGGCAGTGAAGTTACTGTTATTGGAAACAATGTCCTAACCTATGGACAGACGCTGTCTGAACTTTCCCTGAATGCAGATACCGAAAAGAAAGTGGTATTTGTGGAGGTGGGAACTTCTAAGGCAGTGGAAGGTACGCTCACATGGAAAAATCCAAATGAAATACCGCTTGCCGGAACCACAACAGCTACATGGGTATTTACACCGGCAGATTCTGTGCATGAGCCTTTAGAGAATACTGTGGCAATTACGGTGGACAAGGCAAAACCTGCTGTGTCAGAAACACCGGTCGTTGCGGACAGAACTTACTATCCGGGTGCGGTGCTGACTGACGGCGATTTGACCGGCGGCATTGTAAAGCATATGATTGGCGGCTTGGAAACAGAGGTACCCGGAACATGGAACTGGCAGAGTGCCAATATTGTTCCGACGGCAGATAACAACGGCTATGTGGCAGTATTTACACCGGATGATACGGAGAACTACGAGCAGGTAACCAAAACCATTACGGTAAAGGTGGCGAAGGCAACACCTGTCATCACGGAAAAGCCATCTGCAGCAGAGATTACCTATGGAGACAGTCTTGGAAAATCTGCGCTAACCGGTGGAACCGTAACTTATAGTAATTCAGATGATACAGCGGTAACGGGAACCTTCGCATGGAAGGATACCGCCATAAGACCGGTAGTGGCGGACAGCAATAGCAGAGAGTTTACTGTTATTTTCACACCGGCGGATAACGCAAATTATGAAGCTGTGGAAACACAAACCACGATTCAGGTAAAAAAAGCGGCAACTGCACCTGATATGCCGGGCAATACTATGAATGTATCGAACGGAATAAAGAAAGTAAGTGAAGTTTCCCTTCCGGAGAACTGGGTATGGCAGAATGCGGATAAGGACACGGCGCTGGAGGTTGACACCCCGGTAAATGCAACGGCTGTCTATGTCGGGGCAGATAAGGGGAATTATGAAACCGAAAGTGTTTTGGTAGTGATTACACGTTCCGCCTGCGACCATAAAAATACCGGAGTCAGAAATACAAAGGAAGCTGACTGCGGTCATGGCGGATACACCGGAGATATCTATTGCAAGGATTGTGGCGTAAATCTTACAAGCGGAACGGTGACGGCAGCGCTTGGACACAGCTACACTTCCAGGGTAACGAAGAATCCGACAGTTAGGGAAGAGGGTGAGATGACTTATACCTGCAGCCGTTGTGGTCATACTTATACGGAAGCCATTCAGAAATTGCAGGATAACGGTACGGATAATGCAAATAGAAATAATGCAGGTACTGATACCGCAAATGGAAATCATGCAAATACCGGTAATGCAAATAAAGCTAATGCAGACAAAAATGCTGCAAATAATAACAATGTAAATAATAGCAATGGTTGCAATAGCGGCAAACCGTATATTAAGGGTAACAACGGTAAAGCCGGATGGGAGCTTATTGCAGAGCAGGTGAAAGCTGCAGGAACCGGCGAAACAGTCGATGTTGAGATGAACGGAACGACAACAGTTCCCTCCGATTTGTTTGAACATATCAAAGGAAGCGATATTAATGTTGTATTTGATATGGGAAATGGAATCAAATGGACTGTGAACGGAAAAGATGTCACCGACATAAAAGGTGATATTGATTTCGGTGTTACATTCGGAACAGAAGCAGGGAAAAACATTCCGGTGGATGTGATTAACAGTATCACAGGCGAACATACATCGATAAATCTGACGCTGGCATATAATGGCGAGTTTGGTTTTACGGTAGCATTGACAGTTAATCTGGAAGAAGCAAATGCCGGATACTATGCAAATCTGTTTTATTACAATTCAGATAGCGGCAATCTGGAGTTTGTATGTGCCGGACAGATTGGAAAAGACGGCAATGTAAATCTCACATTTACGCATGCTTCTGATTACACCATAGTAATCGCAGAAATTGTAATGGATGAAAAGAATACCGACAGTATTCAAAATACTGACAATACGGAACCGTCTGAACAGGACTCAGAACCGACTGCTCAGGATTCAAGCGACGGGGCAGCCCAAACGGATGATTCCGCGTGGAGAAGTTTTTGGATAATAATGCTGGGTTCGATAGTAGTTGTGATTGGATTGGGTATATTCTTTATTAATAAAAAGAAGAAATCCGAATAGGATAAATACAGAAACAAAAACAGGCTTGCCGACAATGCGTTGGTTAAGCCTGTTTTTTAGTGGTGCGCCGTACGGCACACATTTCTAAGGAGGGACAATTCCTAATCCGCCCTAAAAATCTTTTGTTGTTGTGATAATCTATATATAATTTTGTATCTCACTCAAGTATGCCCAAAGAACTATGATTTGAAATCATACTTTCATTCGTACACTGCATTGTACAAAGAAAATCATTATATCTAAAATAGAATCATCAGAGATAACCGTACAAATATGCGGAATGGAGGATGAGATATGGATATAAAAAAATTACTTGGTTACGAGGGAAAGAATGTTGTTATCACGGGTTCAGCTTCCGGGATGAGCTATGAGGCTACGGAATTGTTGATTGAACTTGGGGCAAATGTATATGCCGTTGATTTGAATGATATCACATTACCCGTAAAAAAAGCCTGTAAGGCAAATCTGGCGGAAAAGGAGCAAATAGATACTTTTATAGCGGAACTTCCGGAAAAAATAGACTGCTTGTTCCTGTGCCACGGGATAGCAACCCATCCGGGAAATGAGTTGCTGGTTCAGAAAGTGGACTTTCTTAGTCAGAAATATATGACGGAAAAGCTGCTTCCAAGAATCAGTGATAATGGTTCGGTTACGATTATTTCTTCCATGGGATGCTATGGATGGGAAAAGATATTTCCGCAAGTGCAGGAATTGTTGAATGCAAAAACTTGGGAAGACGCAATGAACTGGTATGCGGAACACACGGATATGTATGATACGAAGACAAGACTGAGCGGTGATTACGGATTTGCAAAGATGTGTATTTGTGCTTATGTGGTGGCGAAGTGCCAGTCACCGGAATTTATAACAAGGAAAATCCGGATTAATTCTATCTGTCCCGGAGATACAACCACGGCTTTGTCAAAGGCATTTTATACCTCGGCATCCGAAACAGGTGATTTCTTAGAGGGAAAAAGAAATGTGGCATCTGTTTTTCTGGATCCATGGGGTGGGCGCTCTGCCACTGCAAAAGAGATGGGGTATCCGTTAGTTATGTTTGGCTCTGACATTTTCTCCTATATGTCCGGACAGAATATATATATTGACTATGGTCAGAGTTCGTCATGGACAGCCGGAGCACTGACTGGAGCAACAACAAACGAATTTATAGAAGGCGGTAAACGGTAGGACAGCACCGGTTATGCATCCAGAATTACTTTTATTCTGGGTGCATTTTTCTTTTTACATACAAGATAGTGAGTAACAGTAGCCTCCGGGTCGGTGATGGGGATTGCTTTCTGACCGGGAATGACACCTTTATCGGCAATCCGAATATCTGTTGCAAAAGAGGGGAATGGGGATTGCATTACGATGGAGAAAAAAGCGTCAATGTTATTTATGGTGAGAAAATTGCTGTTTGGCAGTTTGTCTGTGCAAAGTTTCTCCCAAAAGCCGATTTCCTTGTAGAGCAGCAAAGTTTCCCCGTCAATTTCGTCAAAGCAAAGGCTTTTTGAGACGGCGAGGTCATGCGTTTTGGGCACGGAAAGGTATAATTGTTCGGTGCAGAAAACCTGAACAAAAAGTTTATCGGATACAGTTTTGTCGGGAAGCTCATGCGTAATGGCAAAAGTTAGTTTGTCGTCCAGTATCATTTGAATGAGTTCGTCGGTGGATTTAATCATATAGCCATCGTCTTGATGAATGCCCTGTTCCGACAGAATTCGGTCAATATCCCAAATCGGCTGCAGGGAAGTTGCACCATAAGACAGAATGAAATCATTGTGATAGAATTGGCGCAGTTCGGCAACTATCTTGTCATTCTGGGCTAAATATTCTCTTGCCTTTGTCACGGCAAGTTCCCCTGTTTTTGTGAAAGAAATACTGTTTTTATTGCGAATGAAAAGTTTTACGTCTAATTCTTCCTCCAGTTTCAGCATGGAACGACTCAGAGCAGACTGGGTCAGAAACAATTTCTCCGCCGCTTTTGAGAGCGTTTTGTATTCATAAATTGTGATAAGACGTTCCCACATGGATACTTCAATCATTGGCAAGTCCTCCGCTTCAAATGCTATGAATTGAAATCATACTGCTGTTCTTGATTAGCATTGTACATCAATTTGTACAAAAAGTAAAATAAAGATAAATCAGGCAAGGAGGTAAACGAAAAGAGTGGGAAGTGGACAGATTATCCTTGAAGCAAAAAATGTAGACAAAAGTTTTGGCGCTACGAAAGCTCTTAATCATTTTGCCATTCAGATATGTGAAGGCGAAGTGCATGGGCTTATTGGGGAAAACGGCAGCGGAAAAAGTACATTCAGTACAATTATAAGCGGAGCGCAGAAATGTGACAGTGGAAGTTTTACGCTTGGCGGTGAGGCATATCTCCCCAAAGATATGGTTTCCGCACAACAGGCGGGAATTTGCATGATTGCACAGGAAACTGCCACATTTTTGGGGGTTACGGTCGCTTACAATATTTTTGCGGGAAATTTAAAGAAGTTCACCCATATGGGTTTTGTGAGCGAGAAAAAGCTGTATGCGGAAGCTAAAAGAGCACTGGAAAGAATCGGCGTGAGTGATATCCGTCCGGAACAATTAATGGATGAACTGAATTTTGAGGACCGGAAAATAGTGGAGATTGCGAGAGCCATGTATTTTGAACCCAGAATACTGATTGTGGATGAGACAACCACAGCACTGGCACAAAAAGGCAGGACAATTCTCTATCGTCTGATTGAAGAACAGAAAAAAGCAAAAAGGGCGGTACTGTTTATATCCCATGATTTGGATGAATTGAGGGATATATGCAATGTAGTTACCGTTATGAGGGATGGTAATTTTATTAAAACTCTTCTTGCTGAGGAAATTACTCCTGAAAATATGCGTGTGCACATGGTGGGGCGCGAACTGGCTGATAATTATTTTCGAAGTGATTATGAATGTACTTACGAACCGGAGGTACTTATTGAAGCAAGACATGCAACTCTGAACAGTGATATTCGGAACATCAGTATCCAAATTCATAAGGGAGAAATTTTAGGGCTTGGCGGATTGTCCAACAGTGGGATGCATGAAGTTGGGAAGATGTTTGCCGGAATTTGTAAAGCCATAACCGGAGAGGTGGTTATGCCGGACAAAAGGGTAGTAGTCACCAATCCGATTCAGGCAATGAAAAACGGAGTCGGCTATGTATCAAAAGACAGAGATAAGGAAGCCTTGATACAGAATGACACTATCATGAGCAATATTGAGATGGCTTCTTTTGATAAATTAACACGAAAGGGACTGATACATAAAAAAGACGAAAAGGCAATGGCGGCAGAGCAGGTTGAATCCCTGCATATCAAGTGTCAGTCACCGATGCAGTATGTGCAGGAGCTTTCCGGAGGCAATAAGCAGAAGGTGGTATTTGGAAAATGGATTGCCAAGGATTGTGATGTTCTTATTCTGGATTGTCCGACGCGAGGCGTTGACGTCGGTGTAAAAGCAGATATGTATAGTCTGATTACAAAATTAAAACAGCAGGGAAAGGCAATCCTGTTGATTTCAGAGGAACTGCCGGAGTTACTTGGAATGAGTGACAGAATGCTGATTTTTAAAGACGGAAAAATCAATGCGGAACTTTTAAGAAGTAAAGAACTGGCAGAGCATGAAGTAATTCAATATATGATTTAGCGGAAGGCGTGAAGAAAGGAGCAAATAAGTGAAAGCGTTGGAGAAAGCAGTTAGCAAAATAAAAAAGAATCAATATATTAATGAGATTCTTCCATTTGCCGGACTGATACTGGTTTTTCTGTTCTTTCTGATAATGACAAAGGGAAGAATGTTAAAGCCTACCAATCTTGCAAATATCATCGATCAGGTGTTTACGACTTTAATTGTATCGGTTGGCGCGATATTTGTATATGCACATGGAGGATTTGATATGTCGGTTTCGGCAATCAGTGGTGTTGCCCAGCTTGCGATGGCGGTGATAGTCACAGCCACGGATGCGAGGATACATCCTTTACTGATATTACTGATAGGAATCGTAATATGCGTTGTTATCAGTATGTTAAATGCCATCATTCATTTACAGTTAAAGGTACCTATTTTTGTGGTGACACTTTGTACCATGTTTGCCTGTTCGGGGCTGCTGGCAAACATAGCGCAGAAACAGATTTACAGTGTACCGATGATGTATCTGAGTAAGTATAACCAGACACCGGTCAGATTAGCTACCTTACTGGTGGTCGTGATTACCGGATGGATATTATTTGAGAAAACCAAACTCGGAAAAATACAAAAGGTAATAGGGGGAAGTCAGATAGTAGCTGTCCAGAGCGGCATTAATGTAAAGAAAAATATATTGCTTGCGTTCGTCGTTTCCGGGGTAACGGTGGGTATCGCTTCCTTTTTCACCCTGAGCCGATTGACGAGAGTAACGGCAGCATCAGGAGGAAACCTGCAAACGAATATAATGATTGCCATTGTTCTCGGCGGAATGCCGCTTTCGGGAGGGGCAGCGTCAAGAATCAGCAGCGTAATATGTGGTGCGGCTACGGTAACACTTTTAACCAATGGTATGACCCTGATGGGAATGAATGCAGCAGCGATAAATGCAGTGAAAGGTATTCTGTTCGTGATAATCATTGCAATTTCCTACAAGCGTTCCCCGGATGGATTGTATACATAAAACAAGGTATGAAAAGGAGAGAAAAACATGAAAAAGAAAATTATTGCAATGACTCTTTCAATTTGTCTGGCAGTGGGTATGCTGACGGCGTGTGGAAATGCTGCTGACCAGAACACCCCGCAGAATAGCACGGAATCCACTGCAAAAGAGGATACGGCTGAAGATTCTACAGGTGAAGATGCAGAACCGGTAGCGAGAGACTTTACCTTTGGATTTAGCTACATGTCCTATTCTGATGCACTTGGCAAGAAAATTCAAAAAGTAACACAACAGACTTGCGATATGCTCGGCATAAAAACAAATTACGCAGAATTTGGAAGTGATATGGAAAACACTATCAGCACTGTTCAGAATCAGATAGAACTTGGTGTTGATGCGGTATCTGCATCTTTTGCCTACTCAGAGATTCTCCAGATGTGTGAGGACAATGATGTAATCCAAATGTATCCCTCCGGCTATATTTCAGACCCGGACATGCTTGAATATGTGGCACAAATGTCCAATTTTGGAGGTTTTATCTCCGAAAATGATTATGAAGCAGCTTACGATGCGGTAAATACACTTTACGAAAAAGGTTGCCGGAATATCGGACTTATCACAATGCCGGATGGCCTTGCGGATTTTATGGATCAGCGGAATCAGGGTGTGAGAGATGCGGTTGCAGAACATTCAGATATGAAGCTGATTGTAGATTATCAGGGCTTCCCCGGAGACTACGGAACCTATCTTTCCCAGTGGCTTTCTGTTTACCCCGAACTGGATGGAGTAGTGAATACCAGTAACGATGGTACCTGCGAGGCTGCTATATACACAGCACAGGCAGAAGATAAAGTAAAACTGGCTGTGTTTGATTTGCAAAACGGCACAAAGCAGGCAATCGAAGACGGTGTTGTTGCATGGTGTGCGACAGGACAGGAAAATACATGGGTAATCAGTATTATTCTTGCGTATAACCAGCTGTGCGGACATGACTTGATTGAGGATAACACAACGGTACTGTATCGTCCGTTCCTGTACATTAAGAGTGCAGAAGATGTAGAGATATATGATAAATATGTGGATGGAGATATTCCGGTTTATAATGAAGAGGAAGTAAAAAATCTCATCTATGACTATAATCCGGACGTAACTCTTGATGATATTATTGCGGTAAATGAAGCATATTCCATCGAGGACATTGCAGCAAGACGTGGAGAATAGTCCATAGGCGGATATTTAAAAGGAGCAGAAATGGAAAAGAAAATTAAGAATTTTGTAATCAGAAGTTTACAGACGTTGGCATTGCCGGTGATTGTGTATATCGTGTTTTTTGTTCTGAGCAAAGGCAGATTCGGTCAGCCGGGCACCATGTTATTGAATGTATACCAGTCTATATTTTCCATTTTTCTGGCGTTGGGACTCATGACCAATATGACAATGGGTATGTGGGATTTCTCAGGCGGTGCGGTAATATACTGCGCCGCCATAATAGGAGGGAATATCGCAGTAAGGCTGAATCTGGGTGGGTATGGTATGCTGATATGTTGTATGCTGACCGGTGTAATTATTGAAGCTGTTACCGGATTATTATACAACGCGCTAGGAATCCCTTCGCTGGTTCTCTCCATTGGATTATGTATGGTTTATGAGGCATTGGCACAGAGCGTGTTTGGAGGACAGGTATACATAACAACAGATATTGCATTCATTGCCAGAGCACCTTATTGTTTTGTCATATTGATTGTAGGCATTGCAATTATGTATTTCATTATCAATAAGACCAGCTTTGGAAGAAATCTGGCATGTATTGGTTCCAATCAGGCGGTAGCAAGAAGTACGGGAATTAAAATTAAGGAAATGAAATTCTTTTCCTACCTGATGGGCGGATTGTTCATGGGTGCAGCCGGGGCATTTATGCTGGCAAATAATGCGACGGTATCAGCACCGGCAAATCTTGCATCATTGACGGTTATTTTTGATGCCATCATGGGAGTCAATATAGGAATGTTCTTATCAAAATACTGTAACATTGTAATTGGTGTGTCCATTGGCGCATTTACCATGAAAATGCTTTCTATTGCGCTGGTTGCTGTGGGATTAAGCAGCAATATGAGAAATGTAATCACAGGCATTTTCCTGTTGCTTATCCTTTGTATTTCCGCAAACAGAGGACTGGTAGGAACGATTAAAAAACGAAAAGCAGACATTGCACTTGCAAACAGGGAATATGAGCTGGCTGAAAAACAGAATTAGGAAAAGAGGAAAAAAGGATGGAAATCGAAAAAACAATAAAAGAATTATCCCATGAAATATGGAATGCGTACATCGAAAAGGATTTGCAAAAAATAAAAGATACAGCATACGAAAACTGCCGGTATGTACATATGGGGGTTTCCCTGAACCTTGCAGGAGAGATAGAAGCAATCGAAACAGACAGAATTGTGTACAGCGCAGTTGCGTTTGAGGATACGATGGTAAGAGTATTTGGAGATACGGCAATCGTGACAAACAAACTGAAGCTGACTGCAATCGTGGAAGGCAGGGAGGTAGTGAATCCTTTTGTTGTCACAGAAGTCTTTGTGAAAGATGATACGTGGAAACTCGCCTCGCTGGCATACACTAGAATAATATACTAAAGGTGGTTAAAAGATGGATAAAGAGTTATTAAAACAGAAGCCGTTTTATTTAAGTGATTCAGAAGTTGAGTGGGTCTATGATACCTTGAACGGATTGACGGAAGAAGAAAAAATAGGACAGTTGTTTTGTGTAAACATAAGAGAAGGTTCTGTAGAGGAATTGGACAACTTTTATAAAATTATACCCTATGGTGGTGTAATGTACAGACCGCTTGATATGGAATCCGCAGTAACCTTATCCAATCATATCAAGAAGGCGAAAGTTCCCATGTTTATTGCGGCTGATTTGGAGCGTGGCGGGCAGGGTGTACTCACCAACGGCACCAAAATGGCAAACCAGATGCAAATTACTGCTGCGGGAAATAAAAAGACGGAGTATGTAAAAAAATTGGCGCAGGTATGTGCGGACGAAGGAAAAAGTGTAGGGGTGAACTGGGCCTTTGCTCCGGATGTGGATATTGATCTGAATTACAGAAACCCAATCACCAATGTAAGAACCTATGGCTCTAATCCGGTGGATGTGGCTCTTTTGGGTGCTACCTTTATCAGCAATTTGCAAAAGGACGGCATTGCAGCTACGGCGAAGCATTTTCCGGGTGACGGGGTAGATGACAGAGATCATCATCTTGTAACGAATGTCAATACACTCAGTACGGCGGAGTGGGATGAAACATACGGAAAGGTGTACAAAGCGTGCATAGATGCTGGAGTAATGTCCGTGATGGTAGGGCACATTATGCAGCCGGCATATTCAAAGCTGCTCAATCCGGAAATAGAGGATAAGGATATTTTGCCGGCAACCCTGTCCAAAGAACTGATGCAGGGGCTGCTGAGAAATAAATTGGGATTCAACGGTCTTATTGTAACAGATGCAACAACAATGAGTGGTTTCACCATTCCGATGCCGAGAAAATTGTCAGTACCTACTACGATTGCAGCAGGTGCGGATGTATTTTTGTTCTCCAGAAATATGGAAGAGGACGTTGCCTTCATGAAGGAAGGCTATAAAAACGGCATTATTACGCCACAGAGACTGGATGAGGCTGTGACGAGAATTCTGGCAATGAAGGCGCATTTAAAATTGTATGAAAAACAGGAAACGGAATATTCCGTAGAAAAGGCAAGGAAGGAAGTAGGGAAAAAAGAATATCATCAATGGGCAAGAGAACTGGCAGACGATTCCATTACACTGGTAAAGGAAGAGGAGGGTGTCCTTCCTCTCAGCCCGCAGAAGTATCCCAAAATTATGTATTACCCTATTGAAACTGCAGGATATGACGGCTTTTTAAATAAAGCGCAGACATTTAAACAAATGTTGGAAAAAGAAGGATTTCAGGTCTCCGAATTTAATCCGTCCAAGGGAATGGAGGGTTTTCTCGCTCCGACTACGGATTATATCGGAAAGTATGATTTGATGCTATATTTTGCCTGCGTTTCCACACGAAGCAACCAGACAACCGTAAGAATCCAATGGGCAGAACCACTTGGTGCAAATTGCCCTCATTATCTGACGTCCATTCCGACAGTATTTATTTCGGTGGAAAATCCGTATCACCTTCAGGATGTTCCACGGATAAGAACATACATCAATGCCTATAGTGCACATCAGGAGGTCCTTGACGAGGTGCTGGAAAAGATTATGGGAAGAAGCGAGTTTAAGGGAGTCAGTCCCTGTGACCCTTTCTGTGGCAGATGGGATACCCGATTACAGTAGGAAGTAGTAGTGAAGAGACAGTACGTATGATGTAAGCAACACGCAGGGATGAATTGGGAGATGAAATCATGAATAAACATTTGCAAAAAAGAAAAGTACTGGCAATGATAGCAGAGCGCTATCTGGAATGCCTGATAGAAAAGAATGTAGCAAGATTGCCGTTAGCAGAGGAATATCGTGCAACGTACAATGGAATTGACGGGAAAGTCGGAGAAAATGAACTTTGGCACAATATTCTGGTAATTCAAAAGAGACAGACATTTTTTGACGGTGAGGAAAATGCCATTGTATTTGTCGGTGTCGGTTCCAATGAGGTACGAGAGCGGAGAGAACTCTTTCCGATTGACGATTATCTGACCTATAAATGTTTTGCTTTTTCTATCCGGTTAAAGGTGAAGGATGGTCTGATTACAGAAATCGAGGAGCTGGCAAGAACGGGCAGGAGCAGATATTTTTTATGTATGCCGGAGGATATTCAGTTACCGGATCTTATGTTTGAGATGTGTGTTCCGGAGGAAGAACGCTGCAGCCGGGAAGAGTTGATAGAACAGGCAGATTTGTACTGGAGGGGTTCTTTCGGCGCAGAAGGTCCGGATATTATGTGTGTCCATCCTGATTGCCAGCGGACGGAAAACGGATACCAGACTACAAACCATTCCAATTCGTTCAGAGGAGATTTTAAATGGAATGCGGATTTGAAGGGAGAAACGGGAATGCATACGTCAATCCCCGAAAAATACATTTCTTATCCTGTGGTTGACCCGATTCGGGGGATTGTAATCAGTTATGCAACCATGGTGACGAAGCTGGATGGCGGAAGTACACATTATTTCAGAATATGTGAGGTGTTTTTGGTGCGAGACGGCTGTATTAAGAGGATACTTGCCATGTTCCCCGCGCTGGACAATGATGGCGGATGGGTGAAGGAATGACAAAGGGTATTATTTTTGATTTAGACGGAGTAATTGTATATACAGATAAGTTTCATTTCCGTGCATGGAAACAGATGGCGGAGGAACTGGGATTTGCGCTGGATGAACAGGTGAATCACCGGCTGCGAGGAGTCAGCCGTATGGACAGCCTTAACGTTGTACTGGAAGGGTACGAGGGAGAACCATTGTCGGAGGAAGAAAAACAGAAGTGGGCAGAACGTAAAAATGATATATACAGGTCTTTTCTTGCAACGATGACGCCTGCCGATGTGACGGATGAAGTCAGGGAAACATTGGCTGAATTACATAAGCGCGGGTATCGTCTTGCGGTCGGTTCCTCCAGCAAAAATGCAAGGCTTATTTTGGACAAAATTGCATTGACAGATGTATTTGATGCCATATCGGATGGAAATAACATTACAAAATCCAAACCGGAACCGGAGGTGTTTTTGAAGGCAGCGGAATATATTAAACTACGCCCGGAGGAATGTCTGGTAGTGGAGGACGCATATGCGGGAATAGATGCGGCAAGAGCCGGTAATATGAAATCTGTTGGCATTGGAGAGGCAAGTGAATACGGGAAAGCAGACTATCATATAAAAACGCTGAAAGAGTTGCTATACTTTTTGTAAACTTGAAACACTGCCGATATTTGTATATAATAACTGAATAGATAAGCACATGCGCAGAAGATAAGAGAAACGAAGGCGGGAATGGTAATGTATAATCCTCAACTGGAAACTTTCATCCGGGTAGCGGATGCAGGTAGCTTTAATAAGGCGGCGGAAGAAAGCTATATCACACCAACGGCAGTTATCAAGCAGATTAATCTGTTGGAAGAAAACCTCGGAGTCAGTCTGTTTGAGCGCACCCACCGCGGACTGATACTGACTAAGGCAGGGCGTTCCATGTATCAGGATGCAAAGTATATTATACAATATTGCCGGGATTCTGTGACCCGTGCCAAAAACGCCATGCAGGAGGATTCCAACATTATCCGCATCGGTTCCTCACCCATGACACCGGCTCAGCTATTGATGGAACTTTGGTCGAAGATTCAGACCCTGTATCCGGATATTAAGTTTCAGATCATACCTTTTGAAAACACTCCGGAAAACGCAAGGGAAATTCTGGGAAATCTGGGTAAAAATATAGATGTGGTGGGCGGTATTTTTGACGAAACCATGTTAAAGCTGCGGGGCTGTGCGGGATTGGAACTGACGAGAGGGCAGTTTCATTGTGCCGTTTCCATTCATCACCGGCTGGCGGCAAAGGACAAACTGGAGATAACAGATCTTTACGGTGAAAATCTTTTATTGATGCACCGTGGATGGAGCCATTATGTGGACCAGCTTCGGGACGAACTCTGGCAGCAGCATCCCCGGATTCATATTGTGGATTTTGATTTTTACAGTATGGATGTTTTTAACCGCTGTGAGAATTCCAATGATATATTGCTGGCGATTCCCGGATGGGCGAATGTCCATCCGCTGTTACGGGTGATTCCGGTGGATTGGGAGCATAGTATTCCTTACGGAATTCTGCATTCCCCGAATCCGACGCCCACAGTTCAGCGCTTTCTGGATGCGGCAAAAACGATTAGTAAAGAATTGTATGGGTGATATGTAGAGATATAACCCAAAGGTATATACTGATAAACAAAAGGAGACTTCTGCGGGAGTCTCCTTTTGTTTATAATAAAGCCAGAAGATCGGAAAAAGGTTATAAATGCAGAAAGGGGTCTTTTCAATGAACAATTTTATCTTTGAAAACAACACAAAAGTTTATTTCGGCAAAGGAGGCGTCAAAGAATATCTGGGCTGCCTGTTGGAACACTATGGGGACACGGTAATGCTTGCCTACGGTGGCGGATCCATCAAAAAGAACGGTGTGTATGATGAAGTCATGGATATTCTGAATGGAAGGAATAAGCGTGTTGTGGAATTTTCCGGTATTATGCCCAATCCCACTTATGCAAAGGTGCAGGAAGGCGCAAAGCTGGCGCGGGAAAACAAGGTAGATTTGATTCTTGCCGTGGGCGGCGGTTCCGTGTCCGACTGTTGCAAAATTATATCGGCACAGGCAAAGTTGGATGAGGATATTTGGGAGATGCAGACTGCCAAGCACACCTACCCCTCAGACTTTATTCCGCTTGGAACGATTGTAACCGTTTTTGGTACCGGTTCGGAGATGAACAATGGCGCGGTTATCACTCATGAGGACAAAAAAATTAAAGGCGCGCTCTGGGGAGCACAGGCGGACTTTGCTTTCCTTGATCCGGATTATTCTTTGTCTGTTCCGTTTAAACAGGTGATTTCGGGAGCATTTGATACATTAAGCCATGCCATGGAAACCTACTTTGGCAAACCGGACGAGAACAATCTCTCTGATGAGATGAATGAGGCTGTTATGCGCAGTGTCATTCGCAATATCCGCGTGCTGCTTGCTGACCATGACAATTATGAGGCGCGCAGCGAACTGTCGTGGGCTTCTGCCATGGCGGAGAACGGTGTATTGAAAATCGGTAAAATTACGGATTTTCAGGCTCACCAGATAGAACATCAGCTTGGTGCATACACGAACTGTAATCACGGTGCGGGGCTTGCGGTGATTCATCCGGTGCTGTACCGCCATATTTATAAATCCGGTGAAAAACGGTTTGCACGGTTTGCACAAAATGTATGGGGCATTGCCTCAAGGGGCAGCGTCAGGGAAACTGCTTTTGCCGGTGTTGAGAAACTGGCAGATTTTATCAGAGAAATAGGACTTCCCACCACTTTTGCGGAACTGGGTATTCCTGAAGATACCGATTTTCGTGCCATTGCGGATTCCACCAACATTACCGCAGGGTGTTGTGAGAGACTGAGCCATGATGAAATTTATCGTATCTTATTGGAATGCAAATAGAGAAAATAGGAATAAAAGGAAAGGAAGAGTTTGGTTATGAAAAAATTATCAGCTATTTTTATCAGTATCACACTTGTTCTTGGTCTTGCCGCCTGCGGCAGTACCAATGAGTCTGCGTCCGATACGCTCGCTGCCACAACGTCCGTCGGACAGACGGCTTCTCTTACGTCTGAGGAAACAAAGGCGGAGGAGCTTATGACAGAAACGGAGGAGCCGGAAACCGGAACCCTGCAACAGGAAGAGACTCAGCCGGAAACCGGCAAAACACTGGTTGTCTATTATTCCGGTTCCGGAAATACAGCGCGAGTTGCTAAGGATATTGCGGAAGCTGCAGGTGCGGATTTGTTTGAGATTGTTCCCGCTGAGATTTATACCGATGATGACCTGGACTGGACGGTAGATAACAGCCGTGTCAATCGGGAACATGAGGATGAATCATTGCGCGATGTACCGCTGACAACTACAGAAGTACCGGATTGGGATTCTTATGATACCGTGTTTATCGGTTACCCAATTTGGTGGGGAATTGCGGCATGGCCTGTGAATGGTTTTGTAAAAGCAAATGATTTTACGGGAAAGACTGTCATTCCATTTGCCACTTCGGCGTCCTCCGGAATGGGACAGAGCGGAAGCCTGTTGGAAGAAATGGCAGGCAGCGGTGACTGGCAGGATGGACAGCGTTTCTCTTCCGGCGCATCAGCCTCTGATGTTCAGGAATGGGTGAATGGATTAGGTCTTTAACAAAAAATGAAAAGGAATAAGGAGAAAACGAGTATGGGTATTTTATTTATCAACGGAAGTCCTAACAAAAACGGTAATACAGCTGCAATGGCGGCTGCATTACTGAAAGGCAAAACTTATGAGACCATTAACCTGACCGATTATACCATCGGCAGCTACGGTCAGAATCTCCCCGGCGATGGACTGGATAGCGTTATCGCAGCAATGAAAAAAGCGGATACCATCGTCATTGGTTCTCCGGTGTACTGGCACAATATCTGTGGCAGTGTCCGCAATGTGTTAGACCGTTTCTATGGTCATGTGGAAGATGGTGGACTTGCAGGGCGCAAACTGTACTTTGTATTTCAGGGAGCAGCACCGGAGAAGTGGATGCTGGAAGCGGGCGAGTATACCATGAAGCGTTTTGCGGGATTGTATGGAATGACGTATGGAGGCATGGTGACAAACAACAGTCAGGCTGCCAAGTTAAGTCAGGAGATTTAAGTAATTGAAATAACTGTTATGGAAAAACGGCGACAGCCAATTTATTTTAAGGAGGAATTTATCATGGAATATGTAACATTGAATAACGGTGTAAAAATGCCAATGGCAGGTATCGGAACCTTTCTGCTTGAGCCTGATGATGCGGAAGCCGCTGTTCTCAGTGCGTTAAAGGACGGCTATCGTCTCATTGACACAGCCAATGCGTATGTAAACGAAAAAGCAGTCGGACGTGCCATGGAGAAGTCCGGACTTAAGAGGGAGGAAATTTTTCTGGAAACAAAACTGTGGCCCAGCTTTTACGAGCAGCCGGATGCTGTGGAGAAAACACTGGAAAGACTTGCAACACCTTACATTGATTTGCTTTTGATTCATCAGCCGGCAGGAAACTATATTGCAGGCTACCGTCAGATGGAGGCGGCATACAAGGCGGGGAAAGTACGAGCTATCGGATTATCCAATTTCAATCAGGAGCAGATTCAGGAAATTTTCTCTGTCTGCGAAGTAAAACCCACGGTGTTGCAGACCGAGCTGCATCCCTATCATCAGGAGCCTGAACTGAAAGCATTTTTAAGAGATAACGGCATTGTGGCGCAGTCATGGTATCCGTTAGGACATGGCGATAAGGCATTGCTGGAGGAGCCTCTGTTTGCGGAGCTTGGAGAGAAGTATGGAAAATCTGCAGCCCAGATTATTCTTCGCTGGCATATACAGGCTGGTAACGTGGTTATTCCCGGCTCCAAGAATCCGGATCATATTCAGGCAAACTTTGACTTATTCGATTTTGCCCTGACGGATGAGGAGATGGCCAAAATTGCTGCCATGAATAAAAATGTGCGCTACTACACCAGCACACCGGAAATGCTGAAACGTTATGCCGAGATGGTTCCGCCGGTGGACGAGCAGAAATGAAGCGGTTCGTTGTTGGCTGAACGGTGGTAATGTTATACGGCGCCGGAGGCTCCCTTTAGGGAGCGCCCGACGCCGTATTTTACTGCATATCTTTACTGTACATTCGCTGTTTTCTTTTTACGAAGCAGCTCTTTGCCGGAAGTGACGACGATAATGACTCCCAGAACCATAAGCAGAATCGCAATGATTAATTGTAATCCCTCTACCATGAAAACGGCGGTGCCTGCACCGAAGGCTTTGACAAGACCGATGGTACGCTCTACCAAAGCGGTGAAGGTGACACCCAACATAATCACCAGAGGAACGATTAAGGTACGGTTTTCTCTGCCGGTTACTTTTAAGAAAACGCAGAGGGTGATGAGTACCAAAGCGCTCAGCAACTGGTTGGCACTGCCAAACAGCGGCCAGATATTGGAGTAACCGATTTTTGTCAGAATAAAGCCGCAGGCGAGGGTAACAACGGTGGAGAAATATTTATTGCAGAGAACCTTTCTCCAGAGAGCGGCGTTTTTCATATCATCCGTGCTGAACAGTTCCTGGAAGGACATACGTCCGATTCTTGCCACGGCGTCCAGACTGGTAAGAGCCAGAGCGGAAACGCACATGGTCATGAAGCACTGGGCTACATAGACCGGGAATCCGAACATTTCCAGCAGTCCTGCCACACCGGAGGAAAAGATTTGGAAAGGAGTTCCGGTGGCGGGAGTTCCGTCAGCGGCAGCAGCGGCTCCGGCGACACAGAGTGCCAGAATAGCCAGCAGACTTTCCAGAATCATGGCACCATAACCGACCTTTAACATATCCTTTTCGTTGGCAATGGTCTTGGATGAGGTCCCGGAGGAAACCAGACTGTGGAAACCGGATACGGCGCCACATGCCACGGTTACGAAGAGGATGGGGAACAAATCACCCAGCTTTTCGTTATGAAATCCGGTAAAGGTGGGAAGGTTCATGGAAGGGTGAGCAACCAAAAGGCCTACCACAGCGCCTAAAATCATACCGCCGAACATGAAGGTGGTCATATAATCACGGGGCTGTTTCAACAGCCACATGGGAAGTACGGATGCAAGGAATATGTAAGCAAAAGTAAAGTAAATCCAAGCGTTCTTGCCGCCGGTGATGGGGAATGCCATACCGATACCGAGGGAGGCTACGGTGCAGAGCAGTCCGACCACACATTCCTTCCAGCCGGAGAGGTTGAATTTCTTTTGCAGTAAACCGAAAATCATGGCGAACACGATAAACAGGATGGAAATGGTTCCTGCGGCGCCGTTTGCTTTTGCGGCGGGTGAAAGAGAGGTTACACCGTCAGTCACAACAAACGCATTGAAGGTGCCTGCTACCATGTCGGCAAATGCTGCAATGACAATCAGGGTAAAGAGCCAGCAGAAAATTAAGAACAGCTTTCTACCGGTTTTGCCAATGTATTTTTCAATTAACAGTCCCATGGATTTACCTTCGTTCTTGACACTGGCATACAGCGCACCGAAGTCAGTGACGGCACCGAAGAAAATACCACCTAAGACAATCCAAAGAAATACGGGAACCCATCCAAAGACAGCTGCCTGAATGGCACCCGTTACAGGGCCGGCACCGGCAATGGAGGAGAACTGGTGGGCAAATACTACCCAGCCGTGGGTCGGAACATAGTCTTGACCGTCCTCATGGACACAGGCGGGAGTTTTGGCTTTCGGGTCAATGCCCCATTTTTTTGCAAGCCATCTGCCATAGAGTGTGTAGCCTGCCAAGAGGCATACAGCAGCGATTAATACGATTACAAGTGTGTTCATAGTATAACCTCGTTTCTTAGAGTATTTTGTGTATCAAAATCCATAATGGGTGACCGGCTAGGGGAAAATAAAAAATCCTTCGTCTTTACAGTTACCTGTAGAAGACGAAGGATGAATCTCCGCGTTACCACTTCTTTTGCCGGGTTATACCGACCTCTCTGCCACATCCGCTGTTATTCAGGTGAATGCGTTCCTTTTTAACGGTAGGATACCGGCGAGGGCTACTTGCAAAGCGTTTGCCCAAGCTGCTGGCAGGGGATGGCCTCGCACCGACGCTGTTGTCTCACACCAGCCGACAACTCTCTGAAAACGTGCTATGGTAGGAAGTCCTGTCCTGTTCATCGCATTTGGATATTGATGTTGACACTTATTTTAGTCCTAAAAATTGGTTTGTCAAGATACATAATGTATTTTTTTGAATACAAAATTAAAAAAATATACAACAATTATTTCCGGGAATCTTTTTTCCGGTAAATGAAAACAGCCAGCACGGCGGTCAGGCTTTCGGCAACCACAAAGGCGCTCCACACGCCGTCTACGCCAAAGGCACGGCTGAGAAGAAAAGCCGCCGGAATGGTAATAACAATATACCGGGACAGGGAAATCATCAGGGAGGAAAATCCTCTTCCGAGAGCCTCCAGTGCACCGCAGGAGGTGACGGACAGGGTGGAGACAATGAATCCCAGACTGATGATATGCAGTGCGGTGACACCGAGGGAAATGGTGTCAGGGTTTTCCGTGAACAGACCAATCAGATTTTCGGGAATCAGCCAGCACAACAGGGTGCCGATTGCCATTATGGTTATGGAAAAGCCGCAGGCGGTGCGGTAAATCGCGGACACTCTTTTGTGCTCACCGGCACCGTAATTGTAGCTGATAAGAGGTCGGATACCCTGTATGATACCGTTGGTGGGCAGATAGATAAAGGTCTGTAGTTTATAATATACGCCCAGCACCAGTACGGCGGACTGGGAGTAGGCGGCAAGAATACTGTTTAACGCCGTAATCAGAAACGAGGGCAGTGCCATGTTTAAGGCCGCGGGGATGCCGATTCCATAGAGCTTTTTCCACAAATCCGTGTCCGGTGTCAGGAAAGAACGGCTGATTTTTACCGGCAGGGGCTTAAGAATAGAAAAGACAATATATGCCAATAATGTCAATATCTGACCGATGACGGTAGCCCATGCGGCGCCGGCAATTCCCATGGCGGGAAAAGGCCCGATACCGAAAATAAAGAGCGGGTCCAGTACGATATTTGCCACAAATCCGACGAGCATACAGAGCATGGTTTCTTTCATTCGCCCCACGGACTGGAAAATCTTTTCATAGGTGATTCCCAGTGTGACAACCGGACAGAATAGGAACACAATATTGGAGTAGTCCAGTCCGGATGCCAGAATGTCCCGGCTGTCCGTGAAGGAGCTTAAAAAAGCCGGCATGGCAAAAAGCAGCAGGAGAGCCAGCAGAATACCGTGTACCAGACCGAGCAAAAGACCCTGAGAGGCGGCACGGTTGGCACGCTTTTTATTGTCAGCCCCTAAGTGATAGGAAATCATGGCATTGACACCGACGCCGAATCCTACGGCAATGGCAGTCAGCAGATTTTGCGCAGGATAGACCAGGGAAAGCGCGGTGATGGCATCCTCGCTGAGTTTTGCCACAAAATAGCTGTCCACGATATTGTACAGAGAGTTGACTGCCATGGACAATACCATGGGAAAGGACATGGACAGTACAAGCGGAACAATTTTCTTTTCTTTCATAAATGTCTGGTTCATAGTTGTTTCCTTTTACTTTCTGAATGATATTGGGTAATGATTTGCGCCGTGTTTTTATTTTGCGCACATAAAAAGCCACACAACCATAATTTATGATTGCATGGCGAAAAAAGATTTGCATCTTAAAAAATCCACTACCCAAACGGGTTTTATAGGGTTATTATAAAGAGGAGGATGTGTTCTGTCAAGATTGGAAAAAGGGGATTGCCTGTAAAGAAAAATTTGTTATAATGCTTAAATGAAAGAGACGGACAGGAGGAATACCATGGATAAGAGAGAAATCAGACAGCAGTTTCTTACCGGTGAGAGAGCTTTGTTTCAGGGAGAGAACCTGCAAATTTACGATACTATTTTTGCCGACGGCGAGTCTCCGCTTAAGGAGAGCCATGATATTGAGTTATACGGAAGTATGTTTAAGTGGAAGTACCCGCTTTGGTACAGCCGTAATATTTTGCTGAAAGACTGTACCCTGTTTGAGATGGCGAGAGCGGGTATCTGGTATACGGACCATATTTCCTTAACAGATACCATTGTGGAGGCACCGAAGAATTTCAGACGCTGCCATGATGTGACGCTTGAGAATGTGTCTTTCCCCAATGCTGCGGAAACACTGTGGAGCTGCGACGGAGTGCAGATGAACCGGGTGACGGCAAAGGGCGATTATTTTGCCATGAACAGTAAAAATATGGTGATAAAGGATTTCCAGTTATTAGGAAATTACAGCTTTGACGGAGCGGAGAATGTGGAGATTCACAATGCAAAAATGTTGTCCAAGGACTCTTTCTGGAACAGTGACAATATTACGGTATATGATTCTTTCATTTCCGGAGAATATTTAGGCTGGAATGCCAAAAATCTGACGCTAATTAACTGTACGGTGGAAAGTTTGCAGGGAATGTGTTATATCGACAATCTGATTATGAAAAACTGCAAGCTGATTAACACGACACTGGCATTTGAATATTCCACGGTTGAGGCGGACATTCACAGCAAGATTGACAGTGTTCTGAATCCCACCGGAGGAATTATCCGTGCCGATTCCATCGGGGAACTGATTATCGAGAAGGACAAGGTTGACCCTGCAAAGACCAAAATTATTTGCAAAGAATAACTGTTCAGGAGGCAGCAGGATGCAGTACGATTTTGACAAAGTGATTGACAGAAGAAACACCAATTCCCTGAAGTGGGACGTGCCGGAGAGAGAGCTGCCCATGTGGGTGGCGGATATGGATTTTCAGACGGCGCCGGAAATCATTTCAGCGCTTCAAAAGAGAACAGAGCATGGCGTTTTCGGATACTCTGTTGTGCCGGATGAATGGTATGACGCATATGTGCACTGGTGGAGAGACAGACATCATTTTACGATGGAAAAGGACTGGCTGATTTTCTGCACGGGAGTGGTTCCTGCCATTTCCAGTATGGTGCGGAAACTGACAACGGCGGGCGAAAAGGTGCTGGTGCAGACTCCGGTTTACAATATCTTTTTTAATTCCATTGTCAATAACGGCAGAATCATTTTGGAAAATGAACTTTTGTACGACGGCAATTCCTATTCCATGGATTTTGAGGATTTGGAAAGAAAGCTGTCTGACCCGCAGACCACGCTGATGCTTTTGTGCAATCCGCAGAATCCTGCCGGCAGAATCTGGGAACGCGAGACCTTGGAAAAGGTGGGAGAACTGTGCTGGAAGCACCATGTGCGGGTGATTTCGGATGAGATTCACTGTGATTTGGCATTCCCCGGACAGGAGTATATTCCGTTTGCCTCCGTTTCGGACAAATGCAGAATGAACAGCATTACCTGTCTTGCACCGACAAAGGCATTTAATATCGCCGGACTCCAGACGGCGGCAGTGTCCGTGCCTGACCCGGTACTTCGACATAAAGTAAACAGAGGCCTGAACACGGATGAGGTGGCAGAACCGAATGCGTATGCCGTGCAGGCGGCAGTGGCGGCATTTACGGAAGGCGCGCCGTGGCTGGATGAACTGCGGAAATATCTCTGGGGGAACAGACAATATGTGCAGACTTTTTTGGAAAAAGAACTTCCGCAGGTGAAATTAGTGGAGTCTCAGGCAACCTATCTTTTGTGGCTGGACTGTGAGAAAATTGCAAAAGATACGGAGCCACTGGCGGACTTTTTGCGGAAAGAGACAGGACTGTATGTGACGGCGGGCGGCTGTTACGGTTCCGGGTCACAGAAATTTTTAAGGGTCAATATCGCATGCCCGAGAGTGACATTGGAGGACGGAATGAACCGCCTGAAAACAGGTTTACAAAAATTTTAGAATTGATGAAATGCCTGAAAATACAGGGTTTTCACGAAATTATTAGCACTCGGTAAAAACGAGTGCTAATTTTATCTTGACTTTTCCGGTGGACGGAATTACACTTATCTCAATGGGGTGAAACGGAGGCGTAAAAGCCGAAGGAATCACACACGGAAAGCCGTTAAGCGGACATCATTATGTGGACGCTGTTATGTGGCGGCAGACAAGATAAAAACAAGAAATGAAGAAGGATGTGGTAGAAATGGCAGCAAAGAGTGGCAGTTTATCAATTAACAGTGAAAATATTTTCCCAATTATCAAGAAGTGGTTGTATTCGGATCATGATATTTTTTACAGGGAGCTTATTTCCAACGGCTGTGATGCAGTTACCAAGCTGAAAAAGTTAGACATGATGGGTGAGTATACCCTGCCGGAAGGTTATACGGGAAGAATTAACGTTGTGGTTGACCCGGAGAAGAAAACACTGACCTTCAAGGATAACGGTCTGGGAATGACGGCTGATGAGGTTGAGGAATATATTAACCAGATTGCTTTTTCCGGTGCAACGGATTTCATTGAAAAATATAAGGATAAGAGCAATTCCGACCAGATTATCGGACATTTCGGATTAGGTTTCTATTCGGCATTCATGGTGGCGGACGAGGTGCATATTGACACCCTTTCCTATAAGGAGGGTGCAAAGGCCGTTCACTGGGAATGTGACGGCGGTACGGAATTTTCCATGGAGGATGGGGATAAGACGGAGGTCGGTACGACCATAACCCTGTTCCTCAATGAGGACTGTCTGGAATTCTGCAATGAGTACAAGGCGCGTGAGGTAGTGAAGAAGTATTGTTCTTTCATGCCCACGGAAATTTATCTGTCCAAGGCAGATACCAAGGAAACCCAGATTATTAAAGAAGAGGAAAAACAGGCGGACGACGTTGTTCTGGAAGTCATTGAGCCGGAGAAAAAAGAAGGCGCGGAAGCTGAGCAGGAGTCTGCGGACAAAGAGCCGGAACCCCGTAAGCTAAAAATCAAAAAGCGTCCGGAGCTTATCAACGAGACAACACCGCTTTGGACAAAACACCCCAACGACTGCACCAAGGAGGAATATCTGGAGTTTTACCGCAAGGTATTTCAGGATTACAAGGAGCCGTTGTTCTGGATTCATCTGAATATGGA
>ERZ857629.566-NODE-566-length-49454-cov-9.282516_pt1 | contig 49454 bp, 48 predicted proteins | sample MGYA00519700_ERZ857629 | MGnify/ENA primary metagenome ERZ857629 (study PRJEB31778, sample SAMEA3449351) | human gut metagenome | biome: human gut; feature: human-associated habitat; material: faeces | place: United Kingdom | collected 2010/2012 ... | reverse complement strand
TATCAAGGCTTTCGACGGCGGTTTATCCGATTTGAGGCGGGCCTTGCCCCCTCAAACTCCCCCGCTGCTCTGTTATCTGACTTTATTACATAGTTTTTTCTTTTTTGTCTTTGTCAATACATTCGCGGATAAGGCGGTATATCTCGGCGTTTTTCTCGTCAATATCCCGCTCGATCCCGTTTTTCATATAGGGTACGCTCACCCAATTATAGTATTCCGCCGCCTTTCTTGCGGTTCGAAGGCAGCTTTCCAGATATTCAAAGTCCTTTTCGTGGATGTCTGCGGAGGTGTCCGTGCTCTTCTGCCTTTGCAGCATACGGCGTTTCGACGTCTCCACATCCACGTCAAGATATATGACCAGATCAGGCTTTGGAAGCCCCATTTTGCCGTATTCGAGATCGCTTATCCACTCGAAAAACGCAGGCAGCTCCTCATCGCTGAGCTTTGAACCCTGATGCACGGCGTTTGAGGTAGTATACCTGTCGGAGAGAATGATCCCGCCGCCGTTATATATTTTCCCCCAATCGGTGCGGTAGGAGGCAAAGCGATCCACCGCGAAGAAGGTCGCCGCGGCATAGGCGTTCACATCGCCCGGATGCTCGCCGAATTCCCCGCCCAGATACATACGTATAAGTGCGCTGCTTTCCTTATCATAACGCGGGAATACTATATGATTATACTCAATTTTGTCATTTTCCATTCTTTCACACAGGCGGCGGTACTGTGCGGACTTGCCGCTGCCGTCTATGCCCTCAAGAACAATAAGCTTCCCCTTTGCCATAGCGTATATCCCTCTTTACAATTGAGCAAAAACTTTGCCTATCTTTTCATGTATCACAAGGTCGGCATAGCCGTCTGCCGGTGTTTCACCCAGATTTATCAGCACAAGCTTATTGCCGCGATAATAATTTATAAGTCCCGCCGCGGGATATACGTTCAGCGATGTACCGCCGATGATGAGCACATCCGCATTGCGGATATACATTATCGCTTTTCTAACGACCTCGTCGTCAAGCGGTTCTTCATACAAAACAATGTCGGGTCTTATAACGCCGCCGCATTTGCAGCGCGGCACTCCCGTCCCGCGGTTGATAATGTCCGCGTCGTATTCCCTGCGGCATTCTGAGCAGTACGCCCTCAGAATACTGCCGTGCAGCTCAAGGACGTTTTTGCTCCCCGCTGCCTGATGCAGACCGTCAATATTCTGCGTCACGATCGCTTTGAGCTTTCCCTGCCGCTCAAGCTCGGCAAGCTTTATGTGCGCGGTATTCGGCTTTACGCCGTCAATAACAAGCTTTTCCCTGTGGAAGCGGTAATACTCCTCCGGGTTTTTCTCAAAAAAACTATGACTGAGTATTGTTTCGGGCGGATATTTCCACTTCTGGTTATAAAGCCCGTCAACGCTGCGGAAATCCGGTATCCCGCTCTCCGTGCTGACGCCTGCGCCGCCGAAAAACACAATGTTGCTGCTTTCCTCAACCATTTTTTTCAGTTTCGCAATACTGCCGTCCATGAAAAGCCCTTCTTTCTGATACAGCCGCATTCCGGCGGCAAAAGCCGGTTTAAATCGCGGCTTCGACTTTTTCCATAATGCCGTCAAAGACCTTGCGGAGAGCTTCGAGAGTGATCTCGTTCTCGCGCCTTACGACATAGCGGTATGTGTCGTCGCTGCTGCCGTCCGCCATGTTGACAACAAAAACCCGCACGCATTCGACAGCGCCCATCATAAGGTGCGCCGCCTCGCCCAGCCAATGCATTTTATCCTTGGGGCAGACTTCCGCAAGCTCGCCCGCAAAATCCATGAGCTTAACCATCATGTTGATTATTTCGGCGTCGATGCAGGACGCGCTCTGGCGCGTCGCGTCTATACGGCGCTCATCGCCTTCCTTGAGCGCCTGACGCATGGGGCCGCGGCTCTTTATATCCTCGTCCACAAGATGCACCATATAGCCGCGTATGATCCCGGCGTTTTTCAGGATATACGCAAGCCGTTCGCTGCCGGCGTCGTTTTCGCAGCAGACTGCCGCCGTGCGCTCAACAAATGCCGCAGCCATCGCCGCCGTTACCGCCGAAGCGCTTCCCGCCTCAAGACGGCTTTGCGGAGAGGCAAGCTCTTTTGTTATTTCATCGGGGTCTTTCTTTTTCCAGATCTCAATTACAAGCTTATCAGACATTTCTTCTCCCATCTTCACTAAAGAATAAAAGCGCGGAGGACAGCGCCGTTTTTCATGCATACGGCAAGCCTCACTGCCGGATCATTCCCGGCTGAATTCTCCAAGCTCAAGCCCTGGGTTCTTCTGGATCGCCCAGTTGATACACCAATCGGACGTGAACAGCAGGAGATTGTTTCCTTTGAAATCCTGCACCCATTTTGTATCGCTTGTGAGATTGAGCGATGAGATGTCAATATTATCGTTCTCGACCCAACGGACAAGCTCAAACGGCATTGCGCGGCGGCGGATATCGACGCCATACTCGGTCTTGAGACGGTACTCCAGAACCTCAAACTGCAAAACGCCCACAACGCCCACGATGATTTCCTCGACGCCGGTATACGGCTCATGGAATATCTGTATCGCGCCCTCCTGCGCTATCTGCATGATACCCTTTTCAAACTGCTTGCGCTTCATGGTATCCACGCGCTCTACTCCCGCGAAATGCTCGGGTGCAAAGGTAGGTATGCCTTCAAAGCAGACATTGCGTCCCTTTTCGCAGATAGTGTCGCCGATTGAAAATATACCGGGGTCGAACACGCCGATGATGTCGCCGGCGTATGCCTCGTCAATTATCGCACGCTCCTGTGCCATAAGCTGCTGCGGCTGGGCAAGGCGCAGAGGCTTTCCGCCCTGAACGTGGAAATATTCCTTGTCACGCTCAAACTTTCCCGAACAGATGCGCATAAACGCGATCCTGTCGCGGTGCGCCTTGTTCATATTCGCCTGAATTTTGAAGACGAATGCAGAAAAATGCTCATCAAACGGGTCTATTATATCGTCGCCCGAAATTCTCGGCAGCGGCGGCATGGTAAGGCGGAGAAAGCTTTCAAGGAACGGCTCTATCCCGAAGTTGTTGAGAGCGGAGCCGAAGAACACGGGAGAAAGCTTGCCGTTTCTCACCTTATCAATGTCAAAATCATATCCCGCGCCGTCCAGAAGCTCTATATCATCCGTCAGCGTCTTTCTCAGCCGTTCACCGATAAGCTCATCAAGCGCGTCAACATCGTCAAGCGTACACTCGACAGCTTTTATCTTGTTCTGCCCTCTGTGAAATTCCGTAAACGCAAGTATCTCTTTCTTTTCCCTGTCGTATACGCCTTTGAACTCATGCCCGCAGCCGATCGGCCAGTTCATCGGATATGTGCCTATGCCGAACTCGTTTTCCAGCTCCTCCATAAGCTCATAGGGGCTTCTCGCCTCGCGGTCAAGCTTATTGATAAAGGTAAAGATCGGTATATGGCGCATGGCGCATATTTTGAAAAGCTTCCTCGTCTGCGGCTCAATGCCCTTTGCCGCGTCAATGACCATTACGGCAGAGTCGGCCGCCATAAGGGTGCGGTATGTGTCCTCGGAGAAGTCCTGGTGTCCGGGAGTATCCAGAATATTTATGCAGTAGCCCTCATAATTGAACTGCATAACGGAAGAGGTTATGGAAATACCGCGCTGCTTCTCAAGCTCCATCCAGTCGGATACGGCATGTCTTGCGGTCGCCTTGCCCTTTACCGAGCCTGCAAGCTGTATAGCCCCGCCGTAGAGAAGAAGCTTCTCTGTAAGAGTAGTTTTACCTGCGTCGGGGTGTGAAATGATCGCAAAGGTTCTGCGCCTTTCGATCTCCTTTTGCATATCTGACATACATTTTACCTCAAAACTAACTTTACCATAAATTGGTAACAATTTATATTATCACAGCATTTTCCAAAAAGCAAAGAAAAGTTGGCTTGTGCATGACTTCAGTCCTTTGCATGACTGAGCTTATAGCTTACCTCATTCTCATTGATCCCGTATCCGTATTTTTCCGCGTCGGAATATATCTTCTCCGGCGGTATATTCAGCTCCCCGAAGGCCGAGGTCTTTGGAATATAAATATACTCCGGCATTTTTTGCGGATTCATCGAAAAATAAAGCGCAAGACGGGTATCCGTCTTTTCGTCAAGCCCCGACAGCCACGCGGAAAACGAGGCGTATGGCATATCCGGTATGAAGTATTCCCACGCCTGCTGCGAATAGATCAGAATACTTCCGTCCTCACCCGCGTATTCGGACATATCCGCGCTTATAGAATCGTAGGAGCTTTTGAAATAAGCGTTTGTGATTATTCCCTTTGCCGGACCGCTCTCCAATCTGCTGTCAAGCATGGCAGGGCTTGCGTCCCAGAAGCAGTGATTTATCTTCACGGTAAGCATCATGGCGCAGAGCAAGGCCACCGGAATAAAACAAACCGCCGAAAAAACGCGCTTTTCCCTTCTGCCTGCTCTCTCGTCTATCAGCATGCCGATAAAGATAAGGTTTGCGATATTTACCACAGAAAAGCCGATCACGAGGATATCATAGCCCATGTTCGACGTTGAGCAGACGCAGACAGAATAGAACACACCGAGCAGAAAAACGAAGTCGAAAACTGCCCGCGGTTTATTCTCAAGCAAAAGATACGCGGTAAATCCCAGCGGCAGCAGCGGAAGCATGATACCGTTGAAATTCTTTTCGATAAGCTGCGGGATAAAGAGCAGGAGCCATATTGCCGCTGCGGCAGCCGAAAGCGAAACATACAAAAGCGTGTGCTTTTTTCTGTTCTTATCAAAAGCAAGCAGCGCCAGCGACGCGGCATAGATCCCGACAGGCACAAGCACATAGGGGCGGCTCGTCACGATGCAGTAGACATAGTGCTTGAGCATATAGACGACCGAATAGCTCGGATGCTCCGGATCAGAAAACAATCCCGGAAGGCTTTCGATTATTTCCTTTACGCTTGTGTGAGAAAGCAGGAAAATGACAAACAGCACAAAAACGATACCTGCGCCGACCGTAACATATCCCAGCGCTTTCAGGGAAAACGGTCTGAAGGAGAAGAACTTTTTCCCGCTCCTCCGGTAAAGCGCCCCGTAAGCAATGCAGACGGCGGCATAAAAAAAATATGCTGCTGCAAGATACGGACAGCACACGACCGCACAGGCAAGGAAGACGCCCGCCGTTATCATATCCGTTTCTCTTTCGTATGACGCGGCGAACGCGCCACAGAGGGCAAGCGCGTCTATGGCAATGGTGTTATAGCTGCACGTCATCATGTCAAAGGGAGTGAAGATAAGGAAGAAAACGCTTCCAAGAACGGACAGTGCGCCGTATTTCTTAAGCCGCAGATACACCGCCGCCGACGCCGCCGAGTGGCAGACGAAGTACATTACCCTCGAGGCAAGCAATATTCCCTCCGTCCCGCCTGTCGCCGCTCTGAAGGTGCGCACAAACGGGTAAAGGAAAAATGAGGAAAGCTGTGAGAGATGCCATTCGTCGGTGAAAAGCCTGTCTCCGACGGTCAGCCGGTTCGCTATGGTGAGGTAAAAGCCCTCATCGTCCCCGCCGAAGCCGTAAGGCAGCTTCCAGAGCATCAGCGCAAGCGACATTGCAAAAAGAGCAAGCCACACCGTATTCTGTTTTTTCACATTCACTTTCATGCGGCTCTCCCCCTCATTTTCATTGTTTTCTGAGCTTTTTCAGCAGCTCCGTACCCGTTTCCGAGAGCACGACCGCGACAAAAATAAGCGCAAAACCGGCAAGCAGGCGCGGCGTGACCTGTTCATGATAGAGAATAACGGAGAAGATCGTCCCGAAGACCGCTTCAAGCGTCATTATCATCGCCGCGGTGGAGGATGGAGTATATTTCATGCCCCACGCCTGAAGGAAGAAGCACAGCGCCGTACACATCACCGCAAGGTAAAGCACCGCGAAGATCTGCCCGCTTGCGGGCATGACCGGCGTTCCCTCAAAGGCAAACGTCCCTACAAGGCAGATTACGGCAGCCGTCGAAAATTCCACCGCCGAAACACTGAGCGAATCGCAGCCGGAGATATACTGCTCCATGAGGATTATCTGCAAGGCATAGAAAACACCGCTGAAAATAGTCAGCACATCGCCAGTATTCACTTCACCGAAGCCCGCGTCAAGCGCGACAAAGCCGATGCCCGCAACGCACAGCACCGCCGCCGCAACATTGTGCAGCCCCGGCTTTCTTTTGTATACGAGCCACGCCAGAAACGGCACCATCACGCAGTATGTGGTGGTGAGAAAGGCGTTTTTGCCGGGTGTGGTATATTTAAGCCCGTAGGTCTGGACAATATAGGCGGCCGCAAGGCAGACGCCTATCAGCACGCTTCCGCGGACGCTTGCCCGGCTCATGCTTCTGAGCCGTTTCCCCGCAAGCGCAAGCAGAAGCACGGCAGAGATCGTAAATCTCATTGCCAGCACCCACATAACTCCCAGACCGTCTATTGCATTTTTGAGGATAACGAAAGAGCTTCCCCATATTACAGCCGTGGTCAGCAGTGCAAGTCTGCCCCACAGTCCCATTCTGTTTTTCATAATTCATTCCTTTGTCATATACATTGCTGCGGCTCTGAGCATCAGCTTCTTCGTCCCCTGAGAGGCAAAATTGATCTCCACGAGCCAGTCTCCGCCCATAGGCGACATTTTGGTTATCACGCCCTCGCCGAACGCCTTGTGATGCACATTGTCGCCAAGAGCATAGTCTGTCCGCACCACCGCCGCAGACGGAGCGCGGGTATAGGCAGGCTTGTACACGGCTTTGACAGCGTACTCCTGCTGTGCCGGTCTTTCACGGTAAGCGTAGCCCTTGGGTATGTTCTTTTCAATATCATCGTCGTCTATCTCGCTGACGAAGCGCGAGACCCTGTTCACGTTGGTTTTGCCGAAAATCATACGCTGCCGGGCGCAGAGAAGCTCAAGATGCTCCTTGGCTCTTGTAAGCGCAACATAGCAGAGCCGCCTTTCCTCCTCCATCTCGTCATTATCGCCGATAGCCCTTATGCCGGGGAAAATAGTCTCCTCCATGCCCACTATATAAACGTAAGGAAACTCAAGCCCCTTTGCCGAGTGCATTGTCATCATGATAACGCCGTCCGCCTCCGGGTCATAATTGTCCATATCGGTATAGAGCGCGACATTTGCAAGATAGCCGTCAAGCGTCATATCGCCGGATTCCTTCATGAAGGTGATGATGCTCGTTTTAAGCTCACGGACGTTTTCGGCTCTCGTCGTGTCCTCAAGGGTATTTTTCTCCTCAAGCGCACGGATGTACCCGCTCTTTTCAATAAGCTCGTCAAAAAGCTCATCCGGCGTATGGTCGGCGGAAAAGCTCCTCAGGTCGTTTATTATTCCCGCAAACTGCCGCATACGGATGGCCGGACGCGAAAGCTCAGGATACATATCGGCGTTTGAGATGACTGAAAAGAGGCTGCATCCTCTTTCCGCCGCAATCGCACGTGCGGTCTCGATGCTCTTTCCGCCGATCCCGCGCACCGGTGTGTTGATGATGCGCACAAGGCGCAGATCGTCGTCGGGAGCGGCGATAACGCAGAGGTACGCCAGAATATCCTTTATCTCGGCGCGGTCAAAAAACCTTGTGCCGCCGATTATACGGTAAGGTATGCCGCTGCGCTTGAAGGCATATTCAAGCTGGTTCGACTGCGCATTCATGCGGTAGAGCACGGCGCAGTCGCGCCAATTCGCACCGCCGCTGCGCACAGCCATTATTGACGCCGCAACGCACATTGCCTCCTCTGTCTCGTTGTCCGCAACCGTGAGTCTGAGCTTATCGCCCATATCGGAGTTCGTCCACAGCTCCTTGCCCTTGCGCCCCGTATTGTGGCGGATGACCGAGTTTGCCGCAGAAAGGATATGCCCGGTGGAGCGGTAATTGCGCTCAAGACGTATCGTGCGGCAGCCCTTGTACTGCTCCTCAAAGCTCAGAATATTCTCAATGCTTGCGCCGCGGAATTTATATATGCTCTGATCGTCGTCGCCGACGACGCAGAGATTGCCGCGTCCGCCCGCAAGGAGCGAGGCAAGCAGATACTGAAGGTGGTTCGTATCCTGATACTCGTCTATAAGGACGTATTCAAACCTTCTCTGCCAATAGTCCCTGACATCCTCATGCTGTTCAAGCAGAACGACCGTGTTGTATATAAGATCGTCAAAATCCATTGCTCCTGCGGCAAAGAGGCGGCGCATATACTCAACATAGAACTCTCCCAGCTTTATCGAGCGTATGTCCCCGGACAGCCTTGCGCATTTCAGATACTCCTCCGCGCCGATCTTTTCGTCTTTTGCACGGCTCACCGCCGCGAGCGCCGCCTTGTGCGGCAGGAGCTTTTCGTCGATATCCATGTCCTTGAGGATATGCTTTGAAACGGTCTGGCTGTCTGAGGTATCGTAGATCGTGAATGAAGCCGGATAGCCTATCCTCTCCGCGTCGCGGCGGAGGATTCTGACACAGGCGGAATGGAAGGTACACGCCCATATGTCGTTTGCCGCGTCCCCAAGCATATCCCCGAGACGCGTTTTAAGCTCATCCGCCGCCTTGTTGGTAAAGGTGATGGCAAGGATCCGCCACGGTTCAACACGGTCGAGCGCGGCATACGGCACGGCGTCCTCACTGTCGGATCTGAGCAGTTCAAGCGCCCTTTCATCCGCACACATCGGCAGTTCATCGCTGTCTGACGCTCTGCCGAAGGTCAGCAAATTTGCGATACGGTTTATAAGCACGGTGGTCTTGCCGCTTCCCGCGCCTGCAAGTATAAGCAACGGCCCCTCCGTGGCCATGACCGCCTTTAACTGCATTTCGTTGAGCTTGGAAAAACGGTTTTCGATAAACCGCCTGCGCTGTTCGATATATTCTTTTTCAAATCCATTTTTTTCAGTCATAAAGGTAATTTTATCACACTGCATACAATTTAACAAGTTTTTTTAATAAGATAAAGGGAATAACCGCACCTCTCTCCGTATTGACAAAGCGCCGTTTTTTGGAGTATTATATTAAATTAAGCAAAGGTGAGTCAAGCCTTATGCTTTAACAAGCCTTATGCTTATGATTAGGAAAATTGCCATGAATCAGTCCCCTAAGAAGAAAATTGCAAAGCTTTTCTCCCCGGAATATGACAAGCTCTGGATGATACTCCTGCCGTGCATCACAATATGCTGCTGCGTGATCATTCTCGCGCCGCAGGTGTCCGCGCTGATCGGGTACGCAAAGACCGGAAACGCGCCTGCGGAGCCGGCGGTATCTGCCGGAGAGAGCACCGTTCTGAAGCTCACGGCAAGCTCCTTTGAGCGCGACATGGATATCGTGGTGTGCGACGGGGACAGCAACGTCGTCACCGGAGTGCAGTTTGCCATATCGGTCACATATCCGGACGGTGATACCGTGGAATACAGAACGCGGACGGACGGGCGCTGCTACATAGTCGAGCTAAGCCCCGGTGAATACAGCGTCAGTATGACCGGCGGCGACGGCTATGCCGCCGCGCCCGTAAAGTGCATCGTCAATGACACTGCCGTATACGCGCCGGTGCAGGATGAAAGCAGCGGCGGTTGGAAAACGGAAAACGGGCGCACATACTATTACGGAAGCGACGGTCGAAAGGAAACCGGACTTAAAAAAATAGGCGGCAAGCTCTATTATTTCAATGAGCGCGGCGAAAAGGCGCGCACCCTCGGCATTGACGTTTCCTGCTTCAACGGCCGTATCAACTGGAACGCCGTGAAAGCACAGGGCATTGAATTTGTCATCATCCGCGTCGGCGGGCGCGGATGGTCGAGCGGGCGTGTTTATGAGGATACGTTCCTGCGGGAATATCTGGCGGGTGCGCGCAAAGCCGGTCTCGAAACGGGAGTGTATTTTTACTCCACCGCCGTCAGTGCGGCCGAGGCCGTTCACGAGGCCGGTACCGTTCTGGAAAAGCTCAAGGAAATGCAGCTTGAATATCCCGTATATATAGACATGGAATTTTCCGGCGATTACCCTCATGGCCGCGCCGATCTGCTTTCGGTGTCGGAAAGGGTCGGTATTGCTGACGCGTTCTGCCGCACGGTGATGCGCGGAGGATACGCTGCGGGTATCTATACAAGCGAATATTACATGACCTATTGCATGAATTATCATTCCGTTTCCCAATATTCCTATTGGCTGGCGAACTACTCAAGCGGCGCCATGCCCGCGTTCTCCGGACGCTACGATATCTGGCAGTTCACCAACAGCGGTCAGCTTGCCGGTATATGCGGCACCGTTGATTTCAACGCAATTTTCTGATGACCGGCGGTGATGTCAGATTAAATACATATACCCCGATTACATGGATGCTTTCCGCTGCATTGCGGATAAATGCAGGCACAGCTGCTGCGTCGGCTGGGAGATAGACATTGACAGCGAGAGCGCCGCACGCTTCCTCTCCGTCGGGGGCAGGCTCGGCGAAAAGCTTAAAAGCAGTATCTCCGTCACGCCCACGCCACATTTTATTCTCGGCAAGGATGAGCGCTGTCCTTTTCTTGAAAAAAACGGGCTTTGCGAGCTGATACTTGAGCTTGGCGATGACTGCCTCTGCGATATATGCGCGGAACACCCTCGGTTTTATAATGAATTTGACGGCCGCCTCGAATACGGCATCGGGATGTGCTGTGAGGAAGCTGTGCGGCTGCTTGTCGGCGGAAAGGAACCCGTGCGGCTCATATCTGCCGACGACGGCAGCGTAGGCGGCGACGAAACGCCGCCGCTGATAACTCTGAGAGACGCTATTCTCTCGCGCCTTAACGTCGTCGGATCATTCGCGGAACGCATGGCTGACACGCTTTTTCTTGCCGGAAGAAGACCGTTTTCATTCTCCCCCGCCGCGGCGGCAGAGTTTTATCTCGGTCTGGAGCGCATGGACGAGAGCTGGACGGCGCTTCTGTGCGAAATGAGCGGACACGTCTCCGCCCCGGCGCTGAATGAAAGACTGGACGATATAAGATACACGCGCATGGCGCACTATTTTATTTTCCGCCACTTTGCCTCAGCCGAGGATCATAACGACGCCGCCGATACCCTTGTCTTTGCCTTCCTCGCCGTAATGACGGTATGCTTTCTCGATCAGCTCGGTCATGCAGAGGATGCGCTTCGTCTTTTCAGCGCAGAAATAGAATATTCCGATGAGAACGTCGCTTTAATAAAGGAAGCGATCCGGTACGGGCAATTGATAACATACAATTAATAATTATAAAAGGAGAAAAAAGATGTCATCCGGAAAACATAAGAAAAACAGCAGGGCAAATTCGGTAATTCTCGCCATTGTTCTGGTGCTTGTGATCATTGTGGCGGCGGGTATCTTCCTTGTCGCAAAGATCCAGAACGTGAAGGACGCCCCCATTCCCGCCCCCACGGAGGAGCCTGCCGCGACGCCGGCAGCACCCACGCCGGAGCCTACCCTTTCCCCCGAGGAGCTGAAAAAGCTGGAGGAGGCCGCCCTTGCGGAGGCTGCGGCAAAGGACGCGGAAGCCGCCAAATACAGCTTTTATCAGAAGCTTGAAAACGGCTATGGCACCGATATTCTCATACTCGGCGATTCAACGGCGGCGGACGCGGATTTCAGCGCGCTTTCCGAGCATTTGCAGAGCAAATACCTTTCCGCTTCAGGCAGCGCAGTCAACGTGGCCAACCTTGCAAACGCCGACGGCAATCTTCTGTGCGACGTTCTGCGCGTCAATGAGATGCCAGATAAGCCGGATTATGACCTCGCAATACTTTGCTACGGTCAGAACGACTCCGGCAATGATGTAACACAGAATTTTGAATCTCTTATCGTGGCGCTGAAAAGCAGGTTCCCCGACTGCTCGATCATCTGCACGATTGAACCGGGCTTCCACGCGATAACCACAGAGCTTCAGGCAATGACGGACGTGTGCAGCGCACACCATGTTCCCGTTATAAACCTGTTTTCCGAATTTTACGACAAGGGCTCCGATTCGTACTTTGACTACTTTGACAGTTCTCAGACTTCTCTTGGCGAAAAGGGCATTGATGAATGGAACACGCTTCTTTGCGCTCTTATAGGCGAAAATGTCGCCCAGTCCACCGGAAAGATGGACGACAGACCGCTGATCTCAAGAAAGTCCGAAGAAATGGCAAAGCTGCGTTTCATCCCGATCGACGACGTGCGCGTTTCACGCACGGACGACACAAGCTATTCTCTTGATTTCAAGGCAAAGGGCGCCTCGTACATCCTGCATAAGCAGGACGTCGGCGGCAGCGACGTAAAGGTCATCGCGGACGATATCCTTTATCAGTTCGGCAAGCCATGCGGGGTGAAGACCCCTGACGGAAGCTACATAATCCCCATTCATGAGGAGCTGTCCTGCGAAAGGGATTTTACAATTACCTTCTCAAGCAAAGAGCTTGCAGACGGTCTCGAAGGCTTCTATCTTATTGAAAGCAGCGACTGAAGCTGATAACAAAAGCATACGGTTTCCGAACCTCAATCAAGCACGAGTTGAAAGCGCACCGGCTTTTGCCGGTGCGCTTTCAGCAGACTGTCAAAAAACTATGTTTTAAAGTCAGATAATAGAGCAGCGGGGGAGCTTGAGGGGGCAAGGCCCGCCTCAAATTGGATAAACCGCCGTCGAGAGTCTTGAGATATCAAGGCTCTCGGTAACAGTATTTTGAACGCGTTCAAAATACTCGGCGGAAAGCGCGGTCAAAAAAGTCCTTGCAGGACTTTTTTGACAAGCTGTAAAAGCGCACCGGCAAAAGCCGGTGCGCTTCAGTTTTGATTTGCGATGCTTTATTATCAGCCTATGCCGCCCCATGCAGCGCCGAAGATGAGCGCCAGAACAGCAAGGATGCAGTAAACATACTTGCCAAGCGGGTAGAACCAACCGCCGATAGGCTTCTTGATGCCGTAGGACACGGCCTCGATGGCGGTTTCCTTCTTGAGAACCCAGAAGAACATGACGCCTGCGAGGAATGCACCCAGCGGGCAGATGTAAATGGATACGACGTCCATCCACTGAGAGGTCCAGGGCTGGATGCACAGAGCAACGACAGCGCCGATAACACCGATGATAACAACGGAGGGAACACGCTTGAGGTTGAGCTTCTCCTGCAGGAATGCCACGGGAGCCTCATAGAGGTTAACTATGGAGCTGACGCCGGCAAACAGAACGCAGATGAAGAATATCGCGCCGACGATACGTCCGCCTGCCATGCCGTTAAGAACATTGACAAGGTATACGAACATCAGGCCGGGGCCGCCGCTGGAGGGCTCAACGCCGCCAGCTGCCATTGCGGGGAGAATAACGAACGCCGCAAGAAGAGCTGCAAGGGTATCAAAGATAGCAACATTGCGTGCGGAGGAGGGGATATCCTCGTCCTTGCTGAGGTAGGAGCCGTAGATAACGGAGCCGTTGCCCGCAACGGACAGAGAGAAGAATGCCTGACCGAAAGCATAGACCCAGACCTTGATGTCCAGAAGACCTTCAGGCTTGACGGTGAAAATGTACTTGTAGCCGTCGCCGGAGCCGGGCAGGAACGCGATGTAAACGCCGAGGATAAGGAACAGGCCGAACAGCAGAGGCATCATGATCTTGTTTGCCTTCTCTATGCCGCCGCCGACGCCCATTGCCATAATGGCAAGGGAAATAACAAGACCGATGAGCAGCCACCAGCCGTTGCCGACGGTGAACAGGCCGCCCTTGAACATCATGCCGATCGCTTCGCCCAGAGTAGAGGCTTCAGGTGCGATGGAACCGAACGCGCCGCCGATGGCGCCCATGTCGGTGCCGAGGGCGAACAGGCTGCCGGAAATACCCATCCAGCAGTACTTGAAGATCCAGCTCATGACGACGGTGTAGCCGATTGCGAGCATCATGGAGCCGATGATGGGAATTGCGCCGATAATTTCGCCGGTGCTCTTTTTGCCGGTGCGGCTTTCGGTGCACTTACCGAACGCGCCGACAGGGCCTGCACCCGCCCAGCGGCCGAGTGCAAACTCTTCCATAACGCCGGAAGAACCAATGAGGATAACGAAAATGAAATAGGGGATAAGGAATGTCATGCCGCCGTAGGTGGATACCATAATGGGGAAGCGCCAGATGTTGCCCATGCCGACAGCCGATCCGATGCATGCCAGTATAAAGCCCCACTGCGTATTAAAGCCGTCGCGCTTTTCCAGTGACTGATTGCTCATGCGTTTCTTTTCTCCTTTTTTTAATTAAAAATGACACCCGCGCAATTTTATTCAATTCGCGGGTGTCGCTTCTCAAAATTATCGTTTCCGTACTCTTTCCACGCGGTACGGATTACGCAGAATTATATGCTGCTGCCGTCCTTTTTAAGAACGGTGTGCGGGAGAATTACTTTTCCTCGTTGGGGTAGGGTTCGAGGAATGCATGGAAGTGGCGCATCGGGAGATTGTGACCCCAGACAATACGCATGTTGGGGATGTTCTCACGGTCTTCGTACAGAGCCTTGACAGCGGCGATAACATAGTCAAGATGCTCCTTCGTCAGACGGCTGCGGTCGATTGCAAAGCGGACGACATTGCAGACCTCTGCCTGCTGCTCCGGAGTCTTGAGGTCATATTCCATGGAATAATCGCCCAGCTCGGATACGCGGATACCGTAGCGGCGGATAAGCTCCAGAGAGAAGCCCTCGCCTGCAAACGTCTCATGACCGCGCTTGCCGTCGAAAAATTCGTCCATATTGATGTATACGGCGTGGCCGCCTGCGGGAAGGACAACGCCCTTGACGCCTGCGTCATAGAAGCCCTCTGCAAGGTAGTTGCACTGTGCAACGCGCTCGTTCATGTAGTTGAAGTCGCAGCTCTCATACAGGCCGCATGCCAGAGCCATGATATCGCGTCCGGACATTCCGCCGTAGGAGTCGTTGCCGTAGCAGGATATCTGCTTGACCTTGAGCAGAACGCCGACGTCGGTCTTGACCGTGCCGTCTTCGTTGAACTCGGAGAAGTTCTTCCAGAACAGTCCCTTGTCGCGGAACGCAAGCATACCACCCATGTTCGCATGACCGTCCTTCTTAGCGGACATCGTGAACGCATCGCAGTAAGAGAACATCTCGGTCGCTATCTCCGCGATGGACTTGTCGGCATAGCCTTCCTCGTTCATCTTGATGAAGTAGCAGTTCTCAGCCCAGCGGGCAACGTCGAACACCAGAGGAATGTTGTACTTGTGAGCAACGCGGTTGATCTCCTTGATGTTGCCCATGGACACCGCCTGACCGCAGACGGGGTTATTGGTGATGCAGCAGAATATCAGAGGAACATTCTCGGGACCTACGCCCTGAATGAGCTGCTCCAGCTTCTCTATATCCATGTTGCCCTTGAACGGGTTCTTTGCATAACGGCCGCCCTCGGGAGTCTCCCACAGCAGCTGCTTGTTGTAAAGGTTGCGCGGAATGGAGCCCATCTGCTTGATGTTGCCCTCGGTGGTGTCAAAGTGTCCGTTGGAGGGGATGGTGAACTTCTTACCGGGGTAACGCTTGTTCAGAATGTTGCGGACGATCTCCATCAGGACGGACTCTGCCGCACGGCCCTGCTGAATGATAAAAGCATTGGGGCGCTCCATCTGCGCTGCGCCGCCGTTGAACAGGCCGCCTTCATACTCGCAGAGGTAGACTTCATCCATCATCTTCTCGACGTCGCGGCAGTCGGTGCGCACGAGGTCAAGTATCTTCTTCCAATTTTTCTCGCCGCCGCGCTCGAATATATCGCGGAAGGTATCGAGAAGCACATAGTAACCGGTGTTGCGGCCATAGGCCTCATCGCCGAGGAACAGGGCTGCCCACTGCTGGTTGGTCATAGCAGTCGTGCCGGAGTCGGACAGCATATCAACCGTCAGCATGCCGGCAGGAAATGCAAACTCATTGTAATGCGTCGCTTTCAGCACGCGCTCTCTCTGCTCGACAGTTACCTCGGGAATGTCACGAACAGCAAAGGTGAAGTGATGCGGGGCGGGAACACTAAGGGGATACTGATTGCTCATAATACTTTTTACCTCCATAATTTTGGCGCTGTGCGCCGATTGTTTTTGGAGATACCCCGGTCGTCGCGGAACGGCTTCCCAATTCCGTCCTGCGCTTAGCGGCCAGTATCTGTTCACATGGTTATAAGCTCCTGTTCTGCTTCAAAGCACAGATTTACTTTGCGGCAATTACCTCGATCTCAACAAGAGCGTCCTTGGGCAGACGCGCAACCTCAACCGCACTGCGGGAGGGGAACTGCCCTTCGGTAAAGAATTCTGCGTATACCTCGTTCATCGCGGCGAAATTGTTCATGTCGCTGAGGAACACGGTAGTCTTAAGTACGTTATCCATAGCCGCGCCGGCCTGCTCAAGAATCGTCTTCACGTTGGTCAGCGACTGTCTTGTCTGTGCCTGTATGCCCTCCGGAAACACGCCGGTGGCGGGATCTATCGGCAGCTGACCGGAAGTAATTACAAGACCGTTCCATTCCGTAGCCTGCGAATAGGGACCTATGGCGGCAGGAGCCTTTGCTGTGCTTATGATTTTTTTCACTTCATGACTTCCCTTTCACGCATTTTTTAAGGTATTTTATCATTAGGATTCGGCCTTGTCAACAAGCTTTATTGCAGATTGAACATACATCCGTCGTTTTCGAACGTTCTTTTATATATTTTGACCATAACAATTTGTTCACAAATAGAGTGTATCCCGCCTTTTTATTTTGAAAAAAACAGGTAAAAAATGCCCCTCGGGTCTTTTTCCCGAAGGGGCATTATCAAAATTTCCAAAAAACTCCCGTGCAAAGCAAGCGTTCAATTGTCCGCACGTCGCGGACATTTTGAACTTTCTGCACAGTGCGTCGGCTCTGCCGGTACCCGCTCCGCGCAGCTTTCTTCTCAGGTCTGCGCTTTTATTCCTCTTACATTCAGCGCCTTATTTATTTCATTGAGGACACGCTTCTTGTCTGCGCTCCATGCCGGCGCGATCAGTTCTTTCTTTGCCCCGTCCCCTGTAAGTCTGTGTATCACCACATTCTCCGGAAGGAGCGCGACTGCGTCGGCGACTATACCGCAATACTCCTCCATTTCAAGCGTCTCAAACCTGCCCGCCCTGTACGCGTCGGCAAGCTCCGTCCCCTCAAGCACATGGAGCAGCTGAAGCTTTATCCCGTCCGTGCGCTCCCCTGCGTACCTGACGGTTTCAAGCATATCCGCCCTGCTTTCCCCCGGCAGTCCCAGAATGATATGTGTGATCCTGTGTACCGGGATCTTTTTAAGCGCCTCCATTGCCCTGTCATAGCAATCAAGCCCATAGCCGCGGCGGATATAGGCCGCCGTTTTTTCATGAACGGTCTGCAAGCCGAGTTCCACCCAGAGCGTCGTTTTTTCCGATAACCTCGCAAGCATGTCAAGCTCACGCTCACCGAGACAGTCCGGACGCGTGGCGATGGAAACGCCGACTATGCCCTCATACGCCGCGCTTTGCATATATATCCGCTCAAGTGCGTCAAGGTCGCCATAGGTGCCGGTAAAGCTCTGAAAATAGGCGATATATTTAAGTCCCTTCCCCTTTTCGCCCAAGATCCTTTTGGCGTATTCTATCTGTTCGGCAAGAGGCAGACCGGCAGGCGCGGCAAAATCGCCCGAACCGCCGCGTGAGCAGAAAATACAGCCTCCTGCACCCTTTGTGCCGTCGCGGTTCGGACAGCTTGTCGAGGCGGAGAGGGCGAGCTTATATACCTTTTCGCCGAAAATCCGGCGGCAGTATGCGTTTGCGCCGACGTAAGCTTCAGCCATCTGCGCTCCGTTCCCCGGCGGTAAGTCCGGTTCTCATAAAGCGTGCCAATATTATAAAGGATATCACTACGTTTATAAAGTCGGCGATGAGCTGCGTCCACACAATGCCGTACATCCCGAAAAAGTGATTCAGTATAAAGAGCATGGGAATATTCAGCATCACCCAGCGCTGGACGCCGAGATACAGCGCCGTGCCGCCCTTGCCGAGCGCCTGAAACAGATGCACCGTGAAAAAGCTCATAAACATGAACAGGGTCGCGGGGCTTCTCGCACGCAGAAAAGCGGCGCCTATGGATATGGTATCAGCATCATTGATAAAGAAATTGATGATATTGCCGGCAAGCGCCTCATAGGCCGCTATGCTTACCAGCCCGCAGACGATTCCCGCACAGAACGCCAGACGGAATATCTTTTTCATGCGGTCATAGTTCTTTGAGGCATAGTTATACGCAACCAGCGGGACCATGCCCTGAGATATGCCGATCCCGACGTTCAGCGGAAGCCGCTCCGCCTTGAGAACTATGCCGACGGCGGCAAGGGCAATATCGCTGTACCCCGCCATGAGCTTATCTATTATCATATAGTCAACATCAAACAGCAGCGTCACAAGACAGGCCGGCAAGCCGACATTGAAAACCCGTTTCACGTTGTCTCCCGATATGCGGACGGGACGCAGAGTTATAACGGTGCTGTCTCGTATTCTGAGCAGCACGGCGGCATAATAGATGCAGGAGATCACGTTTGATAAGAACGTGGCAATGCCGACGCCAAGTATTTCGCTGCCTTTCGGGAGGATGACAAACATGAAAAGCGGGTCAAGCGCAATATTCAGCAGTCCGCCGAGTGCAACGCCGAAGCCCGCCTCGGCGGATCGGCCGGTGCTTCTGAGCATATTGGAAAGCACATTCGCAAGCACCGTCGGAACGGCGCCGAATACTATCACACAGGTAACGTACTGCTTCGCGTAAACATACGTATGCTCCCCTGCGCCGAGAAAGTGCAGGAGCGGCTCCATAAATACGGCGGTAAGCATCGCAAAAACCGCTGAAATTATCACGCCGAGCCACACGCTGAACGATGTGACCGCCGACGCCTCTTCCAGCTTGCCCGTTCCAAGGAGCCGCGAAACATATGTGCCGCCGCCGACGCTCGAAAGATTTGCAAGCGCGATAAGCACATTGAATATCGGCAGGATGAGCGAAACGCCCGCAACCATATACGGGTCGTTCGTCTGACCGACAAAAAACGTGTCCGCCAGATTATATACAAGTATTATTATCTGCCCGAGTATGGTCGGGATCGCCATTTTTGCCAGAGCCTTCGGCACCGGCATCGTTTCAAAAACTTCCGTCTCTCTTTTTTCTTTCATTTCTCTTTCCAAAATTCCGTTCACAAGCAAAATATCTCTATACAACGGTGGGATATTATACTACTTTTTCAGGCTTTGACAAGCTTTTTCGGGTAAAAAATGCTTATTTATATAAAAAAACGCCCGCCGCATCAAGCGGCGGGACAGGTTTTCAGTTGAAAGTGTCTGCTATTACTCAGCGTCTTCCCAGTTATGCCAGACGTTCTGGACATCGTCGTTATCCTCGAACATATCCAGCATTTTCTGCATATTCTTTATATCATCCTCATTGGTGAGTTTGATATAGCCGTTCTGGGGAAGCATCTCGACCTGAGCGGAGAGAAGTGTGTACTTTTTGGCAAGCGCATCGGCAACGGAAGCAAGGTCCTCCTCGGTGGTATAGACGTTCATGACCTCGCCGTCAGCCTCAAAGTCGACCGCGCCCGCTTCAAGAGCGTCCATCATCACCTCGTCCTCGTCCAGCTCCTCATCCTCGTTATCAATAACGATAACGCCCTTGCGGTCAAACGACCATGACACGCAGTTGGAAGCGCCCATGTTTCCGCCGTACTTATCGAAATAATGGCGCATTTCACCGGCGGTACGGTTGCGGTTGTCGGTCATCGTCTCAATAATAACGGCGACGCCCTGAGGACCGTAGCCTTCATACACTATCTTTTCATAGTTGTCGTTATTGCCTGATCCGAGAGCTTTTTCAATAGTGCGCTTAATATTATCGTTGGGCATATTGGCCGCCTTTGCCTTTGCAATGACGGTGGCAAGCTTGGAATTGCTGCGCGGATCGCCGCCGCCGCCTTCTTTGACGGCAACTATCATCTCACGTGCTATCTTCGTGAAAGCCTGCGCACGTTTGGCATCGGCCGCGCCCTTTGTTTTCTGTATATTGTGCCACTTTGAATGACCTGACATAGTAACAGCTCCTCTTATCTTTGAAATCGTGTCAACTTGAAATATTTTATCACAGTCTCATTTATATGGCAAGAGGCATTTTGCGTTCAAATGCCTTTCGGTATAAGCAGCAGCTTTCCCACGTAATTTTCCTCTTTTCCGTTTACCGCCTCGATCTCCTCCACACTTGAATGATAGCGCCGCGCATATTCCCACAGCTCATTTTTCTCTGCGCGCACTATTGTCACGGTGGGGAACGAGGAAAAATCATACGGCTCATCCTCGTTCAGCTCAAGACTCACCACGGTTGACTTCTCGGTATATTTTTCACTGCTGTATGTAAGCTCCACGGCGGCGTGAGTGTCGATAACCCCGCCGTCGGTGCGTATATATACGTCTGCCAGCCGCCACGAGATCACGCGGCTGTCCCTGCCCTCGCACTCGCCTTCAACGCTCACGCTCCTGCGGGTCGCGCTCAGTTCTCCCTGCACGGTGCGGTACACGATATCATACACTATCTCGCCGGAGACTTTTCCGTCGCCCACGGCGGGCTGGAGTACCGATGGGAGTATACTCAGAATGTCGGTAAAATCCTCCGAAATGCTTATTTTTTCATCGGAAACAAGCTTCGTCTGGCGTATTTGCAGCTGCTCGATCTGACGCACGCTCTCGCCTGTGCAGGTACACGGCAGAAGATTACTGTACGCGTCGGAAATATATGAGCAGGTTTTTCTGCTGTAGCAAGCCGCCTGCAAAACCGCATGTATCTCCGCGTTGAGCATTTTTTCGCCGTTTACCGCGTCGGAAATATCAAAATACTGCGAGCACAGCTCCACGGTGGAAATACACCTGTCGGTCTGCTCCTCGCCGGTCTCTATTATCTGTGAAAACGGCGTTGAAAACTCGGTTTTCAGCGGATAGCACACATTTTCCGCAAGATACACGACCTCGATCTTCAGCTCTCCCCGTGCGATAGCCTTTGTGCCTATAAGCTGCGTATCGTTTACGCAGAACTCCGCTCTCTCGCAGACAAGTCTTTCCGGCGTTCCTTTTGAAGACGGAAAGCTGAACTGCTCGCTCACGGCGAAGCTTCTCTCCGCCGCCGCCGATATAAGGGAAAATTCGCCGCTCTCGCGCTTGACATGGATTCCCTTTTCGGCAAGGTTTTCGGGAAGCACCGTCTCGGAGATCACACTTTCATGGGTATATACGTCCAGCTCGCCGCTTACGGAGAAGGTAAGCGAAATTTTTCTCGGATTGATTATCCGCGCCTGAGCGTCGGTAAGATTCAGCCTTATCCGGGTCCGGGCATCGTCCGAAATGCCCGGCACATCGTAATCGGCCGTAAATTTTTTTGAAAGCCTGACATATGATACGGCGTCGGCACTCTCCGTGATATAGAGCACCGTCGCCTCCGCTTCCCCGCTCACGCTTACGCCGCGTGTCGTGACGTCCTTGCTTTTAAGCAGTACATTTGTCTTTACGGACACTATTTTCCCGATATCGTCATTGGTGTCCGGCACGACCGCCTCACCGGTCTCCTGAATACATTTTACTATATGCGCCGTTTCCCTGTAACCGGCCGCAGTTTTATTTTCAAAGGACAATTCCATCGGCATACGCTCCTTACGCACAGTTTGTACAGCCTATGCCGCGTCGGGGAGGAATATTACCTTCCCCCGAACAGCGTGACTATCTTTGCCAGAAACTTTGGCAATCTTATTATCAGCACCCTCATATTCTCCCCTCCTGAATTTTACAGCACTTTTTTACCGGCGCTTCACCGGAACGCTTCCGTTTTTCTGCCGGTGTGTACTCAGCAGCATCTCCTTATATACCAGATCCCGAAGCAGATGAGCGCCGCCGCCAGCAAGAACCACCAGACTTCGCCCGGAAGCACCAGCGCCAGGATTATCACCACACCCAGAATCATTGCACAGCACCCAACGGGTCCACCTCTCCTGCGCATAGTAAAACCGCCTCCTGCCTAATAATATGCAGAAAGCGGCAAAAAAATGACAAATTCCGGCGCATTGACATGTACTATTTTATTTCCCATGCTTTGTGCTGTGCGCAAAGCTCGTACAGCTGAGTATAGCTCTTATACCGGCTGCGGCATATTCTGCCCGCAGCAACGGCTTCGGTCACGGCGCAGCCCGGTTCTTTGAGGTGGGCGCAGTCGTTGAAGCGGCATGACCCTATGTACGGCAGAAAATCAATGAAATCATATTGAAGCTGCTCCTTCTCAATGCTGCCCATCATCTCTATCTCGAAAGAGGCGAAGCCCGGGGTATCGGCGACAAAGGTATCATCCCCGAGCGCATAGAGCTGAACATGTCTCGTGGTATGCCTGCCGCGGCCAAGCTTTGCGCTGACCTCGCCGGTCTCGATATGCGCGTCAGGCAAAAGCACATTCATTATACTCGATTTGCCGACACCTGAATTTCCCGTGAAAGCACAGACCTTGCCGCGCATGGCGTCCATAAGCGCGTCCACTCCGTCGCCGGTCACTGCGCTGCACCGGACGACGGTAAAGCCCGATGCAGAGAATATATCATAAAGCCCGTCAGCCGTGTCGATGTCTGTCTTGTTGATGCACACTATAAGCTCGCATCCGGAATGCTCAGCAATGACGGACACCCTGTCCACAAGAAACGGGTCGGTCACGGGATTCGTGTTGGCCGCGACAAATACAAGCGCGTCAACATTGGCTACCGCGGGACGGATGAAAAAATTTTTTCTCTTTTCAACGCTTTCCACCCTGCCCTTGCCGTTTGCATCCCTGCTGCACGACACCATATCGCCCACAAGCGGCAAGGTACCGTCGAGGCGGAACTTTCCGCGTGCCTTGCACTCGAGTATTCCGTCGTCGGTCTGCACATAATAGAAGCCGCTGAGGGCCTTAACGATTCTTCCCTCTGTCATCTGATACTCCATTGCAGGATTATTCGCCGGACCGTATCATTACCACGGTCCTCTTGAGATCTGAAGAACGATCTTTGTATACTCCTCCACATCCGAAAATGCGGGAACGCTTTGCCCGATAACCGTACCGGCATCATACTCGCTGGACACCGTTTCTGCGCCGCCGTAGCTCAGGCCTGCGTTTTCAAGCTTTATCCGCGCCGCGTCCTCGGTAAGACCTATGAGATTGGGCATAGAGAGATACAGCGTTTCGGTTCCGCTGCTGACGATAACATATACGGTCGAACCGGCGCTTATTTTTTCGTTTGCGGACGGGCTGGTGCTGATGACAAAATCCTTGCTGACCGTGTCGGAGGTCGTATTTTCTATCTCGACGGCAAGTCCCGCATTTTGCAGCGCCAGCGTAGCCTCGCGGTAGTCCATATTGACGACGTCAGGTACGGGCGTGAGCACCACGCCGCTGCTGACCGTCAGATCGACACGTATGCCGTCGGGCGTTATCATCATGCTGCGCCCCGCCTCAGGCTCCTGCGAAAGGATGCGCCCGCTCTCGTTTTTCGTATCGATAACATAGGTAACGTTGAATTTATAGGTCTGTCCAAGCTCCACATTATTTGCGATCTCGTCATAATTGCTGCCTATAAAATTCGGAAGCGGAATACGCTCTGCCGGGGAAAAGACGTCGCCCAGCCAGAAGTTCCACAGAAACGCAAACAGCCCTATGACCACAAGCATCGCGCCGAGGGTGCCTGTCGCAAACGCCACGCGGCTTGAGCGCTTTTTTCTCTCGGCATACTTGTCCTTCGAAAGCTCGCTTATCGAGCGCACCGGAACGACGGCGGGGTTTTCATACTTGGGCTGCCTGGGCTTGCGCATCTGGCGGCGGGTAAAAGCCTCCAGCGCGTCATACAGCTTATCGGCGCTCTGGTAACGCTCCTCTATATCCGGATCCATCGCTTTTTCAACGATCCGCTCAAGCTCTTCCGGCACATCCGGCGTATACTCCGAGATCGGCACGGGAGGCTCAAGGTGCTTCGCGGCTATCTCATTTATCGAATCGCCCGTGAACGGCTTTACACCCGCAAGCATCTCGTACATCACGACGCCGAGAGAGTAGATGTCGCTTCTTGCGTCAGGATCGTTGCCGCGTGCCTGTTCGGGCGCGATATAGTGTATGGAGCCTATCGCCTCGTTGCTGTCCTGCCGCTCATCCTCAAGCGCGGCTATGCCGAAATCGGCGACCTTTATCGTACCGTCGCGCAGCAGCATGATGTTCTGCGGCTTTATATCGCGGTGGACTATGCCGCGCTGGTGCGCGTGGGAAAGCGCCTTGGCGATCTGCTTTGCAAAATGCACGGCCTCTTTCCAACTTATAGCGCCGCGCTTTTTCAGATACTGCCTGAGCGTTATCCCGTCTATCAGCTCCATGACTATGTATTCCACACCGTCACAGCTGCTTACATCGTAAACCGCCACTATATTCGGATGGGAAAGCATAGCAATCGCATGAGATTCCGCCAGAAAGCGGCGGCAGAACTCCTCATCCTCGGCGAACTCGTCTCTGAGCACCTTTATGGCAACAAAGCGGTTGAGACGGTGGCAGAACGCCTTGTATACGACCGCCATTCCGCCCTCTCCGATAACGCTCTCGATCTCATATCTGTTGTCAAGAAGTTTTCCGATAAGACTTTCGTTTTCTTTCATCGCTGAATTGTCTCCATTTGAAGCGGCGCCTGCCGCTTATTTTACCGTTGCGATAACGGTAACATTGTCCCTTGCCCCTCTGTTGAGCGCTTTTCTCATCAGGTAGCGGCACAGCGCCTCGGGACTGCGGTTTTCCTTTGCGGCTTCAAGTATTTCATCTTCCTCCAGTGTGTTGGTAAGCCCGTCGGAGCACAGCAGCAGCACATCATCCGCACCGATGCTGACTGGGAAGACCTCCGCCTTCACCGTGGCCTCGGAACCGACGGCTCTTGTGATAACGTTTTTCTGCGGGTGGGTTTTTGCCTGCTCCTTCGTGATCACGCCGGATTCCACCAGCTCCTGTATAAGAGAATGATCCCTTGTTATCTGGGTGATACGACCCGCGTCCGGCGAAATGAGATACGCCCTGCTGTCGCCCACATTGATAATATAACCGTTTCCGTTGTTCTTAATCACGCCGCCGACAATTGTACTGCCCATCCCGCGGTACATCTCGTCAAACATGGAGTACTCGTATGATACCCCGTTCGCTTCCCGGCACGCCTCCTCAAGCATCTGCGGCAGAGGTATCTTCTTTCTGCCGCGTGATGTGAGCCTTTCGTAAACAAACGAAACGAACGCCTTGTTTGAAATACGGCTGGCGATTTCTCCCGCTTTCGCGCCGCCCATACCGTCACAAAGGGCAAGTATGGTGCAGTCGGCCGCGTCGCATTTTTCTATTATGAAGCTGTCCTGATTGTCTTTTCTTACGGCGCCCTTGTCCGTCAATCCGAAGCTTTTCATAAACACTGCTCTTTCTTCTGCATTTTCCGCCTGAGCTGTCCGCAGGAGGCGTCCACATCGCCGCCAAGCTTTCTGCGGACGGTTACGTTGCATCCCGCGTCCTCAAGGATCCTGATGAATGCCTTCATATGCCCCGCGGTAGAGGGGCGGAACCTGCGTTCCTCGACATGGTTGAGCGGGATAAGATTCAGATGCGCACCGACCGCAAGCGCACGTTTTGCAAGAAGTCTTGCGTGCATCTCCGTATCGTTCACCCCGTCGATCATGGCGTATTCAAAGGAAATGCGGCGGCCTGTCTTCTCATAGTATTTTTTGCAGCAGTCTATAAGCCGGTCAACGCCGCGCCCCCTGTTGGCCGGCATCAGCATTGAGCGCGTCTCATCGTCCGGCGCGTGCAGCGACACAGACAGGGTGATCGGCATATTTTCATTTGCAAGATCGTCAAACCGCTCGGTAATGCCGCAGGTGGAAAGGGAAATGTGCCGCATACCGATATTCATGCCCTTTTCGCAGTTTACAAGGTGCAGAAAGCGCATGACATTATCATAATTATCAAGCGGCTCTCCTATTCCCATGAGTACGATATTGGAAATGCGCCTGCCGGAATCAAGCTGGGAAAACATTACCTCGTCAAGTATCTCATGCGCTTCAAGTCCCCTGACAAGCCCGCCGATGGTGGAGGCGCAGAAAGCGCAGCCCTGACGGCATCCCACCTGCGATGAAACGCACACGGTGTTGCCGTGCTTATAGCTCATAACGACCGTCTCTACGGCATTTCCGTCTTTCAGCTCCCAAAGGTATTTTATTGTCCCGTCTATACCGGAAACCTGCTTTGAAAGCACCTTCGGCGCGTATATCTCATATTCGGTTTTCAGTCTTGCGCGCAGCTCCGCCGGAAGATTCGACATTGCGTCAAAATCCCTCACGCCCTTTGCAAGCCACTCATATACCTGAGCCGCCCTGAACTTCGGCAGCCCCATTGAGATGAACTCCGCCGTCAGCTCCTCCGGAAGCATCGAAACAATATTTTTCACAATATTTTTACCCGTCTATTCAGTGTATATCATTTTTTCAAAAGCTTTGCGGCAAAAAAGCCGTCTGTTCCGTCGGTATTCGGCCAGAAAGTATATGTACCGCCGTCGCCGGCGATGTTTCCTGCCTTGAAGGGAACAAGAGAAAAACCGGGATTGTCCGAAAGAAAAGCTCTGACAACGCCTTCGTTTTCGGCTTCAAGCACGGTGCAGGTGGAGTACAGAAGCGTCCCGCCCGGCTTTACATACTCCGCAAGGCGGTTCAATATGGCAAGCTGTATATCGGGAAGTCCCTTTATCTCTTCCTCTTTTTTGCGGCGTATCTCCGGCTTTTTCCTGATAACGCCGATCCCGGAACAGGGCGCGTCGGCAATGACCGTATCAAACGCGCCGACAAACTCATCCCGGCGTACTCTTGCGTCGCTGCACATAACGGTAATGATATCTATCCCCAGCCGCCGTGCGTTTTCCTCTATCAGCCGAAGCTTCTTTTCGTTTATATCGCAGGAGACTATTTCTCCGTTGTTTCCCATTTTTATCGCCGACGCCAGAGATTTTCCGCCCGGCGCGGCGCAGGCGTCAAGCACCCTTGTCCCGCTCTTTACATCCGCTATCTCGACGGCTGTCCTCGCGGCGTTGTCCTGAACATAGAAAAGTCCTTCCTCAAAACCGGGCAGTGCTGCAACATTGCAGCTTTCAAGCTCTATCGAATTATCCGGAAAGACGCTTCTTGTATATACCCTTTCAAGCCTGTCGAGAGCGCGGGTATAGTCGGCCGTATCGACTTTGAGCGTATTTATCTGTATATTGAGCTTTGGCGGCTCGTTATTGCAGGCGAAAAAACGCTCCGCAAAATCATAGCCTTTCTCGGCAATTATGCGTTTTGTCAGCCACAGGGGATGACTGTATTTTATGGATAAATGTTCCGCGCTGCCCTCGCCGGGTATCGGCGGCAGAGCGTCTTTATTCTCCGCCGTGCGGCGAAGCACGGCGTTTGCAAGCCCTGCCGCTCTTTTAAGCCCCGAGGCGGCGCAAAGCTCCACACTCTCGTTGACTGCCGCTCTCGCCGGTATCTTGTCAAGGAAAACAAGCTGGTATACGCCGAGGCGCAGAATGTCCCTCAGCTTCGGCTCAAGCTTTTTGCCGCCGGAGAAGCTGTCGATATAAAAATCGCAAAGAGCGTCGTTTTGCAGTACGCCCAAAATGAGCCGTGAGGACAGCGCCGCGTCGCGCCCGTCAAGTCCGGCTTTTTTTATAGCGCCGTCTATGACGGCTCCGGACCATGCGCCGTCTCTGCGGCATTTCTCAAGGGCGTCAAGCGCCGCGATCCTTGCGTTGCTTTTCATCATTCCGTCTTTATTTTATGTCCTCTCAGAAAATCGGCGGCTTTCATGCGCTTCTTTCCCGGCGCCTGAAGCTCCGTTATCATGACCGTTTCGCCGCTGCCGCAGGCTATCTCGATACCGTCGTTACCGGCGCTGACCACGCTGCCGGGTGCTTTTTCCGTTCTGTTTTCCGTATAATCCGCCGCGTATATCTTATATACCGCGCCGTCTATCTCTGCGGTCGCGGTCGGCCACGGCTGCATCCCGTATATCCACTTTATAACGGCGCGTGCATCCTTGCCGAAATCTATCGGTGAAAGGCTCTTGTCGAGCATAGTCACATAAGTCGCCTCGGCATGGTTCTGCGGTATTCTGGGCGCGGTTCCGTTCCCGACAGCCCTGAGCGTCTTATCAAGAAGCTCCGCCCCCATTGCCATGAGCCTGTCAAAAAGCTCGCCGGAGGTCTCAAACTCACCTATCTCCGTTTCGGCGGTATAGATAATGTCCCCCGCGTCCATATCGTGCGCAAGGTACATGGTGGTGACGCCGGTCACTTTATCGCCGTTGAGCACCGCCCACTGTATCGGCGCAGCGCCCCTGTATTTCGGCAGGAGCGAACCGTGGACATTTATAGCGCCGTATTTCGGCAGAGCAAGAATATCATCCGGAAGGATCCTTCCGTAGGCAACGACGACCAGAATATCCGGGGCAAGCTCACGCAGTATCGCAAGCGCCGTCCCGTCACGCATCTTCTCCGGCTGGTACACCGGAAGTCCGTTTTCAAGGGCAAGAGCCTTGACTGGTGAAAACGCCATTTCCATCCCGCGCCCCTTGGGCTTGTCCGGCTGGGTGAAAACGCCGGCGATATCGTATTTTTCGTCTATCAGCTTTTTAAGGGACGCCGCGGCAAAGTCCGGCGTACCCATGAAAACAATGCGCATAGATTTACTCCCCGTCCTCAGTTTCGGCAAGCATCTCCTTCTTTTCCTCCTCGGTGAGCATACGCTCGCACTTGGAGGTAAAGAGTATGCCCTCAAGATGATCTACCTCATGGCAGAAGCAGCGGGCGGTAAGGCCCTCGCCCTCGACCTCAAAAAACTCTCCGTCTCTGTCCTGTGCTCTGACCCTGACATACTCGGGTCTTTTGACGACGCCGTACTCGTTCGGAACGCTCAGGCAGCCCTCAGCGCCGGTCTGCTCCCCGGAAGTCTCGACTATCTCAGGATTGACAAGCTCGATAAAATACTCGTCCTCATCGTCATCGACATTCGTTTCAAGCACGATAACGGCACGCCGCAGAACGCCTACCTGAGGAGCGGCAAGCCCCACGCCGCCGGATTCGGCAAGCGTTTCGGTCATATCGTCAAGAAGCTGATGAAGACGTTCGTCAAACTTCGTCACCTCGCGGCTTTTTTTATAAAGCTGCGGCTCTTCGGCTGTCAGTATTTTTCTAAGTGCCATATCTCTTTCTCCTCTGATGCTGTTTATTGGCAAGCGATTGAAAAAAACCGGGGTTCAACCGCGTTCATTCAAGCGGGTTCGCGTCCGCATACACGGAAACGCCCCTGAATCTTTTATCACAGCTGCATTCCATTACAATGCGTGAAATGAAAGCGCGCATCTCCTTTTCATTCGTGCAGCTGATATTGACCCTGTATCTGTATCTGTTGTTCACCCTGACCACCGGCAGAGGCGCGGGGCCGAGTATGACAACATCGTTTCTTCCTTTTAAAACGACGTCGAAAAAGCTTCTTATATATTTCCCGCACCTGACCGTAAGCTCCTCATCCGCGCCGGTCACGGTCACGGAATAGAACTGCATATAGGGCGGGGCATTCTGGAGCTTTCTCAGCTCGATCTCCGAACGGTAAAACGCCTCGTAATCCTGCGCGGCGCTGTTGAGAATGGTTTCGTTTTCGGGGGTAAAGGTCTGTATGACGGCTCTGCCCTCCTTTTTGCCTCTGCCGCTGCGGCCGATGACCTGGGTAAGCAGAGAAAACGTTCTCTCCCCGGCCCGGTAGTCGCCTGCGTAAAGGCTCTGATCGGCAAGTATGACGCCGACAAGCGTCACATCCTCAAAATTAAGCCCCTTTGTGACCATCTGCGTACCGACCATTATGGGAATTTTCTTTTCGCGGAATTTTTTGAAAAGCTCCTCATGCGAACCGGCCGGGGCGACGGAATCGGTGTCCATGCGCAGAACCTCAACGCCGGGGAAAAGCCCATCAAGCTCGTCCACCACAGCCTGCGTTCCCGCGCCGGAAAAGCTCAGCTCTCCACCGCAGTCGGGACAAACGCGGTCAATGCGCTTGGAATAGCCGCAGTAATGGCACATAAGCCGGTCGTTGCTGCCGTGATAGGTGAGTGAAACACTGCACCGAGGGCATTTATAGGTATACCCGCATTCCCGGCAGGTTATGAGCTTGCTTGTGCCGCGGCGGTTTATAAACAGTATGCACTGTTCTCCGTTTTCTATGTTTTTCTGTATTTCATCCCGCAGAAATGTGCTTATGGCTCCGGAATTTCCGCGTCGAAGCTCCCGCTTCATATCGACCACCGTAACGGCGGGAAGTCTCATGTCGTTATAGCGGCTGTCAAGCCGGAAAAACGCGTACTTTCCCGTATCCGCCTTATAGCGGCTCACGACCTCAGGCGTGGCGGAGCCCAGAAGCAGCAGACAGCCCGCCTTTGCACAGCGGAATTTTGCGACCTCCCTCGCGTCATAGCGGGGGTTGTTCTCCGACTTGTATGTCTCCTCCTGCTCCTCGTCGATAATAATAAGCCCGAGAGAGGCGGCAGGGGCGAATACGGCGCTGCGGGTACCGATAATGACGCGTGCCTTGCCCGCCTTTATACGCTTCCACTCGTCATAGCGCTCCCCCGTGGAGAGGCTTGAGTGCAGAACGGCGATATCGTCCCCGAAATAGGACGAAAAGGTTTTTATCATCTGCGGAGTAAGCGCGATCTCCGGCACCAGAAGTATGGACGCCTTGCCGCGCTCTATCTGACGGCGGATCAGGTGGACATACACGCTCGTCTTTCCGCTGCCGGTAACGCCCTGCAAGAGCGCCGCGGCGGTTTTTCCGCTCTCGGCAAGCTCCGAAATGCCTTCAAAGGCCTCGCTTTGCTCCCTGTTGAGTACGGGAAGCGGATCGGTCTCACCGGCGAAAACCTCGGGGCGTCTGTATACCTCGCGTCTGTAAAGCTCAACGATCTCCGCCTTTTCAAGCGCTTTAAGCGCCTGTCTTTTCGCGCCTGCGAATTTGAGAAGCTCAGTCGAAGGAACGGCTTCAAAGCCGCAGAGCATATCAATGATCGCGGCCTGCTGACGCGACCTGCGCCGTTTTTTCTCGGCAAAGTCCATTGCGTCCTCGGTCGCAACGGCAAGACGCGCCATTTCGACCGTTTTATCGCCGATGCGCCTTCCGCCCTCGTCGTCAAACCACAGCCCCGCCGGAAGCATGGCCTTTACGGCGTCGTACACGGTGCAGAAAAACCTTTCACGCATGAAAAGCGCTAGCCTTATCTGCTCGTCGGAAAGCACCGGCGCGTCATCAGGCAGAGCAGTTACGGGTTTGAGCGCATCGTACTCGCTCCGGTCGTACACGCCGAGCACGATCCCCTCGCTGCGCCTGTTGCCCTTTCCGAACGGCACAAACACTCTCATTCCGGCGCACACCTTACCGGCAAACTCCTCCGGAATAAGATAGTCATAAGGCTTATCTATCCAATATGTTGCGGCTGATACCGCGATTTTTGCGATTTTTTCGTTCACCCTGTATTTTCCGCCTGATCAGGTTTCGGTATGAAGCGCGGAATGATCCCGCGCTGTGCCTGCGGCATTGCCGCAATTATTCCTTTATTGAAAGCTTTCCGGTATAAACCTCGTCGATCGCTATCGAAACAGGCTTCTTTTCCAGAGGTATCTGTTTCTCCTCGGCTTCCGCGGATATCTGGCGCGCACGCTTGGCAACGAGATTAACAAGCTGATAGCGGCTGCCGGTCTTTTCGGCGAGTTCTGACACGGGGGGATAAAGCATCATAATAATATACTCCATTTCTCTGCTGAACGCAGACTAAATTGTTGACTTTTCCGGTTCTTTTCCCGTAAAGCAACGCTTACGGCTTTGGCTTTACGGCTGAATTATTTCAGCTGAATATATTCTTTTCTCAAATCATAACGGCATTTTTCGGCGGTGATTATGGCGGAAAGCTCCTTCGCGGCTTTATCGGCGTCGTCGTTGATGATGATATAGTCATAGAAGTCGGCTTCCGCGTATTCCTGCTCCGCTCTTATGAGCCGTGCCTCGATCGCCCGCTGCGTATCCGTGCCGCGCTTTTCAAGGCGCTTTCTCAGCTCCTCGATAGATGGGGGAATAATAAATATCTTTACGGCATCGGGCTTTTTCTCGTTTATCTGCCGTGCGCCCTGCACCTCGACGTCCAGCAGGACATTAAACCCCTCGGCGGTCTTTTGCTCAATATACGCTTTCGGAGTGCCGTAGCTGTTTGCGCAGTACTCAGCATGCTCAAGAAGCTCGCCGTTCTCGATCATTTCCCTGAATCGGTCAAGCTCAACAAAGAAATATTCTTTGCCGTCCGTCTCGCCGGTACGCGGTTTTCTCGTCGTGACCGACGTTGAGAAGCACACGTCGTCCCTTTCCGCAACAGCCTTTGCCACAACAGTGCTTTTGCCCGCGCCGGACGGGCCGGAGATAACTATAAGTCTGCCCTTTTCACGCATTTTTTTCATCCTCCGTATCAGTTTTTCCCTCTATTCGATCTGCCAGGGCTTCGCATTGCAATGCCGACAATATGACATTCCCGCTGTCGGTAATGATGACCGCTCTTGTGCTTCTGCCAAAGGATGCGTCAATAAGCAGCCCCTTCTCACGCACATCCTGTATCATGCGCTTGATCGGCGCAGATTCCGGACTTACTATCGAAACTATCCTTCCGACAGACACAAGATTGCCGAAGCCTATGTTTACAAGCTTCATGACCTCTCCCGCCTTTATTCGATATTCTGGATCTGCTCTCTGATCTTTTCTATCTCCGATTTCAGCTCGACCACTACATGGGCGATCTCAGAATTCTGGCACTTTGAGCCGATAGTATTTGCCTCTCTGTTGAACTCCTGCACGAGAAAATCGATCTTCCTTCCAATCGGAGAGCTGCCGTTTATCATGGTTTTAAGCTGGGACATATGGCTTCTGAGGCGCACCGTCTCCTCATCTACGGCGATATGATCGGCAAAGATCGCCGCCTCGGCAAGTATCCTGCTCTCGTCAATGCCGGATGAGGCAAGCACCTCCGTCATCTTCTGCTCAAGGCGCGCACGGTAATCCCTGACAGTCTCCGGCGCTTTTTCCTCGACGATCCCGACAAGGCGGTCAATTGTCTCAAGACGGCTGAGCACATCGTCCCTGAGCTTTTCGCCCTCGCGGATGCGCATCTCGTCAAAGTCCTTCAATGCCTTTTCGGCGATGGCCGAAATCGCCGCGGCGATCTCCTCCGCGTCCATATCTTTTTTTTCAACGGACAGCACGTCCGGCAGACGCGCAACGGACATTGCCGTCAGGTCGTTCGTGACGGGGTATTCCTCAAAAATATGGGTTATTGCGTCAATATATCCCTTCAGAAGCGCTTCATTGACCCTGACCGCAACATCCCCGGCTGAGGAGGAATCGACCGTCACAAACACGTCCACCTTGCCGCGGCTTATGTGCGACTGAACGGCGCTCTTTACCGCGTCCTCGGCAAAAATGAAGCTTCTGGGAAGCCTTACTGAGGTATCAAGATAGCGGTTGTTGACGCTTTTCAGCTCAACCGTTATTTCAAACCCATCCGCAGCGCCCTTTGCACTGCCGTAGCCTGTCATGCTTTTTATCATCTGCATCGCCTCAATTGATTTTTATTATATTGAAAGTTATTTTTTCTTTCTTTCTTTTCTGGGACACCACAAGAATGACGGCGCTGAGAAGCAGCGCGCCAAAGCTGACCGCAATGCACAAACCCTCGGAAGCGCCGATGGCGGCTGCGGCAAGATACCCGGCAAGGAAGAGCACTATCGGCATGATATAGACCAGCGCCACCGCGCCGAACACCTTTGAGCTCTGGCTTTCGATGACCACCTTCTGTCCCGGCTTTGCGCCGAGCGGGTTATTGGCTATCGCACGCACCTCATTGCCGCACACGCAGCCCTCGCAGCTGCCGCAGTTCCCGCCGCAGGCGGTAAGCCTTGTGACCATGACCTCGGCGGTATTATTCGGCATAAGCTTTGTAACTATTGCATCGTTCGTCATGGCAAAGCCTTCCTTATCTCCACTGACACAGTATACGGTCCGCCAACGGCGCCGACGTCCGTAAATCCGTCCACCATGATTTTTACGACGGGGCTGTAATTGCCGACGGATTCCTTGAAGTCCGTAAGATCGGCGACTGCGCGGATGTTGTCGCCCTTAAGCTCCGCAAGCTGCTCCGCCGTGCCTCTGACGGTAACTTCTATGCTCTCGGTAATGATGTCTGCGGCATAGCCCTCCGTAACGCCCATGCAGGAGATGTTGCGGACGATGAATTTCTTCGTTTCAAGCCCGACTATTTCAATATCCACCTTCGCCTCTGTCGCGCCGGTGAGATTCCTCAGCTCATTGTCTATCGTGATCGGATAAGTCTCGCTGAAGGTGGAGGAAAATTCGGTAAGGTCGATCGTCCCCACCACTATTTTGTTCATGCCCTCAAGCAGTGCCGAATCGCCCGCAAGGGTAATGCTTTCAGGCTCTATCTTTATCTTGGTGTTCGCCTTTGTCGCGCCGGAGCCTTCGATAAGATCAACGCTTATCGGTATATCCTTTACCAGCAGCAGCGGTAGCGTAGCCGTTACGGTATCTTCCGAACAGGTAAGTCCTGCGGTAGAACACTCGTCCCCGTTTTCGTCCATCAGCACAAAGGGCACCTCGGTGGAATACGTGCTGCTTACGTTATCCATCGAAAACGTCACCCACGCGTAGGAAACGTTTTTAAGATAGCTGTCGGGACCGGACACGGTTATCGTGGACGGTTCAAACACCGGCGCTTCCGCCGTACATCCGGGTGCAAGAGAGCCGTCAAAGCTGCCTCTGACCTGAACGGTCTTCGTATTGAGCGGCGACACCATAAAGCTTACGGTATCCGGTACCTTGCCAGAAACGGTTATCTTTGACGTATCAACGCCCTCTGGGTATGAAATATAATACTGTTGCGATGTGAAGGCCGATCTTGAAAGCTTGCTGACATCAACACAGGCGGAAAGATCCTCCGCGTCGAGCGACATTATCGCCCTTCTCGGTCCGGAGAGCACCACGTTGACAGAGGCGTTGTCCAGATCGGTTATGACCAGATTCTTTGTGCTTCTCAGCACCTCTTCTCCGACGAACTCCACCTTGACGCCCTTGAAGGTCGTGCGCACCACATCGTTCTGCGCGCTTGTAACATACATCCATATCGTAAGGGAAGCCGCAAGGGAAACGATCATCCAGAACAGTCTGCTGTTATAAAGTTTTTTCATTCTGCCTGTCCTCCCTGCCGCTGTCGCCTATGAAAAACTTCTTTAAGTACCTGAGCACCGTATCGCGCTTTCTTTCGACGACCTCCTCCGCCACAAGCTCCTTGCGCAGAACCGCGTTGAGCGAATTTTCATTAAGATGCCGCTTGAGCATCCCGTCGATCGCAACGGAGATCGCGCCCGTCTCCTCGGAGACGATCACGACAACGGCGTCGGACTGCTCACTCATGCCTATGCCGGCTCTGTGCCGCGTCCCCAGCTCCTTGCTGAGATTTTCGTTCTGCGTCAGCGGCAGCACACAGCCCGCTGCGGCGATCCTGCAATTCCTTATTATCAAAGCCCCGTCATGCATCGGCGCCTTGACAAAGAAAATGTTCTTTATAAGCTCGGCCGTGGTGTCGGAATTGATGAGCGTGCCGGTACTCATGGCATGGGTAAGGCTGACATTGCGCTCAAAAACGATGAGTGCGCCGGTGTGCGTCCTTGACATATCAACGCAGGCGCGCACGGTTTCCGAAATGGCCGACTCGATAGCCGTATCGGTCGAAAAGCGCCCCTCCGTCAGCTTGCTTCCCATACGCTCAAGCATACGCCGAAGCTCCGGCTGGAAAAGGATCAGCAATGCGATAAGCCCCAGCTCCATCGCCTTTTGCATAAGCGCGTTTATCATCGTGAGCTTGGCTATATCCGATACCCACAGTATCAGAAAAAACAGCAGCACGCCTATGGCAATGTTTCTGGAATTTGTCTTTCTTATGAACATAATTACCCTGTAAATAATATATGCCACAAGCAGTATATCTATATAATCGCTTATTCCCATCGAGCCTAAGTAATGGGTCGCGTTTCTGAATGCATTGCTGATCGTTACCATATTATTCCTTCCGTTTTGGCGAAAATATGCATATGTTCCCATTGTTTTTATATCGCAATATTATAATGCATATTACGGGAAAACGCAACACTCTCTTAAAACTCTTTACAGATATTTTTTATTATGCCTGCGGCGCTGACAACGTCGGCCTCGCTGACAAACGGCGAAAAGGACATTCTTACCGTCCCGCCGTCAAGCGTTCCGGCGCTTTCATGCGCAGCCGGGGCGCAGTGCAGCCCTGCTCTTACGCAGACGCCCCTGTCGGAGAGCGCCGCCGCCATACTCTCGCAGTCGATGCCGTCGGCGGTGAACGAAAGTACGCCGCTCTGCTCGCCGCCGTCGGATGCAAAAAGTCTTATCCCATGTATTTTCCCCAGCTCCCTGCGCGCGGTGTCCAGGAGTTTCCTTTCATATGCGGATATCCTGCCGTTTCCCTTGCTCATGACAAATTCCATTCCCGCCTTGAGTCCGGCTATCGCGCAGACGTTCGCCGTCCCCGCCTCAAGACGTTCCGGCAGATACTCCGGCATATCAGGGCTTTTGCTGTCGGAGCCGGAACCGCCGAACAGCAGCGGACGCACCTCGTGATTGCAGAGCAGCAGCCCCGTCCCCTGCGGACCGAAAAGCGATTTGTGTCCCGGCATGGCTATAAACGCCGCATTGAGCCTTTGCATATCCACGTCAAGTATTCCGGCGGACTGCGAAGCATCCACTATCAGCGGTACGCCGCGGCTGCTGCACATCCGCGCTATTTCATACACAGGCAGCACGTACCCGAAAGCATTTGACACATGGGTGCATACGACGGCCTTTTTACCAGGGATCTTTCTTTCAAAGTCCTCAAGCGCACCGGCGGCGTCGAAAAGCCTTCTGCCGGCAAAATCAACCTCGGCGGACAGGGCGTGCAGCGGTCTTGTTACGGAATTATGCTCAAACCCGGACACGAGTACCCTGTCCCCCGGTTCAACAAGGGAAAAGATCGCAAGATTCAGCGCGTGAGTCGCATTTTGGGTAAAAACGATATCAGACGGGTCTTTTACATGAAAAAGCTTTGCCGCCGTCTCCCGACATTCGTACACCGTCTCCGCCGCACGGCGCGCCGGCAGATAGCTGCCCCTGCCGGGACTTGCCATGGTGCGCATTGCGGACAGCACGCTTCTCTCTACCGACGGCGGCTTTATAAGGCTTGTTGCGGCGTTGTCAAGATAAATCATTTTTCACTCCCCTATCCGGGTATATTCCCCACCGCTCTCCCGGCGGAAAATTTTTCCCTTGACAAGTCCGTTTCTCTGCAATAATTCGCGGGCACGTTCAAAGTGTCTGTATAAGCTGACGGCATAACCGCATCCGGATTCCGTTATGCTCTGCGGTGCTTTCACAACACTTGCGCTTATACCGGAGCGTTCGAGCACTCTCTGCGCCCGCTGTGCCCATGTAAGCGTGGGACACATTATGAGATATTGAGTCATTGCCGTTACTCCATTCAAAAAAATACTCCCCCGAAGCATCGGTGCGCTTCAGGAGAGCATATATAACTGCCGCCATACGGCACAGATGACAGTTCATCTTATGCGTACATGACAGATTCTGTTATTTTCCCCGGCAAAGAACCGCGGCTTTCTTATCGGCAGGAGCGATATTACGGCAGGGCGGCAGGACTTCTCTGACAAAAACGTTATGCTGTGAAAGCCCTATGCAGAGACCGTCAGCCTACTTCCACTATGCCGCCGTCCTTGACCGTCACGGTCATGCCGGTTTTTACGTATTCAAGAAATTCATCGCCGAGGTTATCCACAACGGGCATTTTGGTATCCGTCCACACGTCGCCGAGGATCGCGCCGGAAGCGGCAAGAGAGTCGATGGGCATGGAGAAGAGCATGCACGCCGGAGCCTGTCCGACAGAGCAGGCGGTGAAGAGAACCATGCCGCCGGTGGTGGAGCCGATAGTCTGCGGCAGGCACAGCGCCTTGCCTTTCATGGGCTGCTTATGTATCTCCGGATTATTCTGGTCGCCGCATTTGACCTTTTTATCCCCGAACATCAGCGCCATCTGGAAGCTGGCAAGGGTATTGAAGCCCTGATGGCTTACGAGAGCCTCTGCTGTGCAGGTGCCGGGAACGATGACGCGGCCTTTGAATTCTTTCATTTATTTGCCCTCCTTGCCCGTGATGATATCGAGAATTTCGTCTTCTCTGTAAAATCTTGCGCTGGTATATGTGCGCAGCTTGTTGGAGCAGGTAATGACCGCCTTCTTCTTGCAGAGAGGATTATTCATATACATAAGCGGGCAGATATAGCTTACGATTATGCCGTAGCTCTTGAGCATATAGGCGTATTTACCCTTTTCAAGCTCCTTTATGACCGCGGGCGAAGCGGTGAACACGGTGGGAACTGTAACCTTGGAAAGGCCGTTCTCGGCAAGCTTTCTGCCGATATTCTCCGCCCAGTCCTCCATCTGCCTGAGGGTAAGATGCGGGCAGCCGATGAAGCACAGCTCAGGCTTTGCGTCCTTATCCTTCCAGATAACGGGATAGCTTGCCTGCACGCGCTCAAGCTCGGCATCGTCGATAACATAGAGCTGTGCGCCCTCCTTGATGAGCGCCTCGCCCTGCTCCTTCGCCTCGGGAGTGAGGTTTGCGATATGATACAGACCGACAGCGCCGTTGGAGGCCGTCGCCGCGCCGAAGTCTTTAAGATATGCGCAGGTTTCGTCATTAAGCTCCGTACCGAGCCACTGCTCCATACCCTTGACATACGGCACCTCTTCCATGACCTTCATGCCGATGGCCGAACCGAGCAGCTGCGCCTCGGGCTTCTTGGTGCATCTGACATCGACGATCCAAGTCGCCTTGCGTCCCTCGTCGGTGAGCAGTCCGAATTCCGGAACAAACCCGGCAATGGAGCCGAAAAGCTCAATAATGCCGGAATTGCGGTTGCAGCGCGCACCGAGAACGGAGTTTGCGTAAACCACCGCGGAGGATTCCGCCCAGCTGAGTATCTCGCCCTTTGCAGGCTTGTTGCCCATCTGATCGACATAGCATGTGCAGGAATATGCGTCATCGTCGGTTATACCGAGCTTGACGAGCTGCTTTTCGAAGCGATCCTGCTGGGTATACATTATCTTCTTGAAAACAAAATCGTCCAGAAGCGTGGAGGGGACATTTTTGTCCATAGGTCTGGGGTCGGCGGTGAATTTCTGACCGTCCGTAAGTCCTGCGTCGATCAGCTGATCAAAGAGGTCAAGCACGGGCTTGAGCGCGGCAAGACCGTATGAGATAACGGTATGGCCGTACTTGCTTGTGACCGGCACCATACGTTCCGCACCGAATGTATCGCCATACATCACCAGAGTTTTCATTACCTTCGCCATTACCTCGCCCTTGGAGCCGTCCAGCAAGGCCTGCTGTTCGCTTGTAAGCTTCAAAAAACCACTTCCTTAATTTTATTATACGGGGATTTCGCTTGTGGATATTTTATCATTCTTTGCCGTCAAAGTCAATGCGCACAGAAACAATGCAAAATAAGGTCTTGCATTTTATCCGATAATCGTATATCATGCTTTCCACCGTACAATTCCATCTTTCATCGAGCAAAGGGGAGAAAAATGAAAAAGAACTATAAAAGGACGCTTATCGCCTGCTACATCGGGTTTATAACGCAGGCCATATCCGCAAACTTTACCCCTCTCCTGTTCCTGAGATTTCATAACGATTATTCGATCTCATGGAGCCGCATAGCGCTCATTTCTACGGTTTTTTATTTTTCCCAGCTTCTTATAGACCTGTTCTGCGCAAAATTCGTTGACCGGATCGGATACCGCAAGGCGGTGATAGCTTCACAGATCGCCTCCGTTATCGGTCTTGCCGGTCTTGCCTTCCTGCCCGACCTGTTTCCTTCGCCCTACGCGGGCATTATCATCTCGGTCATCGTCTATGCGATAGGCAGCGGGCTGAGTGAGGTGCTGGTAAGCCCGATAGTTGAAGCGTGTCCGTTTGACAACAAGGAGAGCGCAATGGCGCTTCTGCACTCCTTCTATTGCTGGGGCAGCGTCGGCGTCATATTGCTGTCAACCGTTTTCTTTGCCGCCTTCGGGACGGAGCACTGGCGTTTCCTCGCCTGCCTGTGGGCGCTTATCCCTCTATATAATATCTACAATTTCGCCGTCTGCCCTATCGAGCATCTCACGGAAGACGGGCAGGGGCTTGGCATTATCGAGCTTGTGAAAATGCCCATGTTCGCCGTGGCCTGCATACTTATGATATGCGCGGGCGCAAGCGAGCTTGCGATGGCGCAGTGGGCCTCGGCATATGTTGAGTCCGCCCTCGGCTTTTCCAAGAGCGTCGGCGATATTTTAGGTCCCTGCCTTTTTGCCGCCGCAATGGGAGTGACCCGCACGTTTTACGGAAAACACGGGCATAAGATGAATCTGTTCACGTTCATGACCGTATCGGGAGCTTCCTGCGTCGCGTGCTATCTGCTTGCTTCCCTTTCCGAAAACCCTATATTCGGGCTTATAGGATGCGTTGTCTGCGGCTTCACCGTGGCGATAATGTGGCCTGGCGTAATAAGCATCTCCTCAAAGGCTATTCCGCTCGGCGGCACGGCGATGTTTGCGCTTCTCGCGGTTTTCGGAGATCTCGGCGGTTCGATAGGTCCCGCGATCGTCGGCTTCGCCGCGCAGAGCTTCGGGGATGACCTCAGGCTCGGTATGCTTGCAGGCTGCATATTCCCGCTGATCCTCGTGATCTCAATACGGGCTATGAAGAAAATGAGCGAAAAAAGATAAATTTTATCCTCCCGCGCAAAATCAGCGCACGGGAGGATTTTTTACAGTCCGTCTATGCTGCGGGAGAAGTATATTTTATCCGTCAGTGTTTTTTGCCGTTTTTGCTTAGATCCGGAAGCACTTTTGCAGCGATTTGTACTCGCCCAGCACCAGAATCGTTACATCTGCGGACAGCACCGTATCCGGCGTAACGGAAACGTCGGTTTTTCCGGAACGTTTGAGGCCGAGAATGTTGATCCCGAATTTCCTGCGGATATCCAGCTCACCGACGCTTTTGCCTATCCAACCTTCCGGCACTTCCACTTCAAAGATCGCGTGACGTTCGTCAATCTCTATATAGTCGAAAATATGATCGGAGCTATATCGGATAGCTGCCCACTTTGCCATCTGTTTTTCCGGATAGACCACATGGTCGGCTCCGTTGCGAAGCAGGAACTTTGCCTGTACATCCCGCTCTGCCCGAGACACCACGCACTTTGCACCCAGCTCTTTCAGCAGCGACGTCGTTTCAAGCGAGTTCTGAAAGCTGCCGCTGACGGTCACGATGCAGACGTCAAAATTCCCGATGCCCAGAGAACGAAGAAATTCCGCATTTGTGCTGTCGCCGATCTGCGCGTTGGTAACAAGCGGGAGCACATCATTGATTCGTTCTTCGCTCGTATCCACTGCCATGACCTGATGCCCCAACTGTGTCAGCTGCTCTGCAATATGCCGTCCGAAACGGCCGACTCCGATCAGCAAAATATTTTTCATCATAAACCTCCTTTTTTATCCAACCGTGATCCTATCCAACGGCAGCTTTGCCTCTACGGCTCTTTTGCCGGACAGCGCCGCGTAAATGAGCGTAAGACCGCCGACTCTGCCCAGATACATCAGCGCGATCAGCACCAATTGAGACAGAATACGGAGATGCGGCGTAATACCTAATGTAAGCCCTACCGTTCCCACTGCCGAAGCCGTTTCATACAGGCACGCGGAAAGCGGCAGGCTTTCATAAACGCTGATAAAGACAGCCCCTCCAAAGAACAGAGCAAGATACATTGTTAGGATGGTTGCCGCAGTATTGACAACTCCGCACTCGATCCTGCGTCCGAAAAATTGTGCGCTGTCCCGACGGCGGAATGTCGCGGCGGCATTGGCAAGCAAGACTGCCAGCGTCGTTGTTTTCATACCGCCCGCCGTAGACCCCGGAGAGCCGCCGATGAGCATCAGGAAAATCATAACGGCCTGCGACGCTCCGGTCATATCCGAGAGGGTCACGGTATTGAAACCGGCAGTCCTTGGAGTGACCGACTGGAAAAACGAAGCCAGCAGCCGGTTCCCTGCGGAAAACGAAGAAAAATCCGCAAAGAAGAAGAATACGGCCGGAATGACGAGAAGAAACGCGCTCGTGACAAGGATCACCTTGCTCTGCATCCGATAGCGGTGAAAGCGAAGCTTGTTTTCGCAGATATCATCCCATGTCAGAAAGCCAATGCCTCCTGTCACGATCAGCAGCATGATCGTTATATTGAGCGCCGGATCTCCCGCATAGCCGGTGAGGGAGGGATACAGATTTGCTTCCGTTCCGAGAATGTCGAATCCGGCGTTGCAGAATGCGGATACGGAGTGAAACGCCGCCATCCAGACGCCGCGCCATCCATAATCGCGGCAGAACACCGGCAGCATGGCAAGTGCGCCCAGCAGCTCGATCAAAAACGTTCCCCGCAGGATGAAGCGCGTCAGCCGGACGATCCCGCCGACATACGGCGCTGAGATTGCATCCTGCATGGTGCTGCGCTGCATCAGGGAAATTTTCCGTCCGGACAGCATCGCAAACGACGCCGCTATGGTTACGACGCCAAGTCCGCCGATCTGGATCAGCGCAAGAATGACCGCTTGTCCGAAGGCTGACCAATAGCTGCCGGTATCCTGCACCACAAGGCCTGTCACACAGACGGCCGAGGTTGATGTAAACAGAGCTTCATTGAACGGCGTTATGCATCCGCCCGCTGCAGAAACCGGCAGCATCAGCAGCAGCGCGCCCAGCAAAATAACTCCAGCAAAGCCAAAAATGATGATCTGAAAGGACGAAAGCCTGCGCTTTCGCCGTTGGGCTTCTTGCAGCATTATTATCTCTCCTATGATAAGGCTGAGTTGACAGGACAATGCCGAAAGGCAGATGCGCCCTGTTCACAATGAGTAAAATAACACAAGGAGGACGGTATATGCAAGCAGTAATTAAATATCCGGCGAAGCCCGGCAGAGCGCATAACAATGAGCGGCTGCAAATACCGGCTTTGGGATCTCTTGAAGCATTGTATAAAAACTGTTATAATAGCTCATACATCAAAGAAAAAGGAGGCATCCGCAATGGCAGAAAAAATTTTTGCAGGACTGAACGGCAAGATCGACTCCGACGAGGTTCGCCGCGACTTTGAAAGTAGCACAAAGCTTGACACGGTTTATGTCGGAAAGCTCGGCGTATTTTTCCGCAAGGGCTTTAAGACAAGATATATAGCCTATGCGCTTGTAGAGCGTGCGTTCATCCGCGTGCAGGAGGTAAACCTCAAAACCTGCTGTGGCGGCAGCAGTACGGTTTATTTCAAGCTCGTCTTTGTTTCGGGCGGAAAGGAGGCCGCCTTCGCGCTGTCCGAAAACGAATCGGCAATGAAGCAGGCGCTTGAGCTGATCGGCGAACGAGCCCCCTCTGTCGCAACAGGCTACGTCAAGTGACGGAAAGAACACAAAACAGCTTTTTTGTATATAATAAACCGACTGCGGCAGCATCAGCAACAGCGATGCTGCCAATAAATTTATATGAAGGTGCTGTTTTTATGCTTGATGCTCTGAGAGCTGCCGCTGTCGGTACTCTTTTCATTTTTCTGATGACCACTCTCGGCTCTTCCGCCGTTTTCATAATGCCCGCACGCTCCAGAGCGGCGGCCTCTCCCGTGCTTTACGGCTTCTCCGCCGGTGTCATGCTTGCCGCTTCCATCTGGAGCCTTATTATCCCCTCCGTTGAAATGCTTGGCGGTTCCGTGCTCCCCGGCTGGCTGTCGGCGTCGCTCGGCGTTTCGGCAGGCGCCGTTTTTATTCTTCTGCTTGAGGCCGTGCCGTGCATCACGTCTATCACCGGCTGTCACAGCTCTTCCCTGCTGTTTGCCGCGGTCACGCTGCACAATATTCCGGAGGGCATGGCCGTTGGGCTTGCCTTCGCCCTCGCATCCGGCGAGGGCAGTTACGCGGCGGCCGCCGCTCTCGCGCTCGGCATCGGCATACAGAACATACCGGAAGGAGCCGCCGTTTCACTGCCGCTGCGCGTTCAGGACTTTTCCAAGGGCAGAGCCTTTGCCTTGGGCGTTCTCTCCGGTGCAGTTGAGCCGGTGTTCGGGCTTCTGGCGGTGCTTGCCGCGGCTCTTACTGCGCCCGTTATGCCGTGGCTTATGTGCTTTGCCGCAGGCGCGATGCTTTTTGTCTCCGCCGATGAGCTTCTGCCGCTTGCCTCCGGGAAAAAGGGAAGCTGTGCGTTCATCTTCGGATTTGTGTGCATGATGCTGCTTGATATCGCACTCTCCTGATTTCTTATATAAATTGACTTTTCCGCCCGCAGATGTTAGATTACTCTTACAACAGGAAGAAAACACATTTCGGAGGAAAATGCAATGTTTACATTCAACCACTTTAATTTCAATGTTCTTGACCTCGAAAGAAGCCTTGATTTCTATGACAAGGCGCTCGGGCTGAAGCCTGTCAGAGAGACCGTGCGGGACGGCTATAAGCTCATCTTCCTCGGCGACGGAAAAAGCGGCTTCACCCTTGAACTTACCTGCATCTACGACCGCAAAAACGCATATGACCTCGGCGAGGGCGAATTTCATCTGGCGTTTGAGTCCGACAGCATAGCCGCGGATTATGCCCGCCATAAGGAGATGGGTATAGTCTGTCAGGAGCAGAAGCCCGGTCACAGCTTCTATTTTATTGAAGATCCGGACGGCTATTGGATAGAGATAATCGAAAAGAAAGAGCTCCGCTGACACAAAGCATCCCCCGCAGACCGGAAATGTCTGCGGGGGATGCTTGGCTTTTCCTGCAGTCTCTTCTTATGCGGTTTAATTAAAAATCCGTCATACTGCAACGGGGATCTTCATATTAAATTCGTGATATTCATAATTTTCCACGCTGAAGCTGTCGCGGGTGAATTTATAGAAGTCGTCAACGGCAGGGTCTATTATAAACTCCGGCGCTTTTTTCGGCTCTTTTTTTATCAGCTCCTCAATAACCGGAACATGCCTGTCATAGATATGCGCATCGGCTATGACATGTATAAGCTCACCGGGCTCAAGACCCGCGATCTGCGCCATCATCATTGTCAGCACGGAATACTGCACCACATTCCAGTTGTTCGCGGCAAGAAAGTCCTGCGAACGCTGATTGAGAATGGCGTTCAGGCGGCTGCCGGAAACATTGAAGGTCATGGAATACGCGCAGGGGTAGAGCGCCATTTCGCTGAGATCGGCAAAATTATATATGTTGGTCATTATGCGCCGCGAAGCCGGATTATGCCTGAGATCCCATATGACCCTGTCCACCTGATCCATATCCCCCTCGGGATAATGGTGCTTCACGCCCAGCTGATATCCGTATGCCTTGCCGATAGAGCCGTTTTCATCGGCCCATGCGTCCCATACGCGTGTCCTCAGGTCGTTTACGTTATTGCTTTTTGCCTGCCATATCCAGAGCAGCTCGTCTATCGCGGATTTCCAATATGTGCGGCGGAGCGTCAGAAGCGGAAACTCCTCCGAAAGGTCATAGCGGTTCACTATGCCGAATTTTTTTATCGTATGGGCGGGCGTCCCGTCCTCCCAGCGTGGGCGTACCTCCCTGTCGGTATCCCATATGCCGTTTTCAAGGATATCCCTGCAATTATCAATGAATATCTCGTCCGCTCTGCTCATTGCGCGCACCTCCGCAGTTCCTGTTTCTTTTTTTAATTATACATTCTCCGCCTTTTTCAGTCAACTCCGCAAATATTCAAAAAAATTTTTAAAAAATTGCAAATATTCACAAAAAATGAATATTCACTATTGACAATGCATAATTATTCGTGTATACTCAGGCACGTCAAGAGACATAGATGATTTGTTAAGAAAAATTATTCACATGAAGGAGATAAAAAAATGAAAAAGGCACTGTCTTTGATCCTTGCACTTGTAATGGTGTTTGCACTGTGCGCTGTCAGCGCATCCGCTGAAGGCGATACTCTTATCCTCGGCACCTCTGCCGACTACGCCCCCTTTGAGTTCATGTATGCCGACGATAACGGCGATATGGTTTACGGCGGTATCGACGTTGCCGTTGCAAAGTACATCGCAGAGGATATGGGCAAAGAGCTTCAGATAGAGAATATGAGCTTTGACTACCTGCTCACCTCCCTTGCAAAGGGCGACTATGACATCGTCATTGCCGCAATGGAAAGCACCGAAGAGCGTCAGAACGCTGCGGACTTCTCCGATCCCTACTACACCGACGTACCTCCCATGATCCTTGTCAAGAAGGACGCCGCCGACAATTACAAGACTCTGGCTGATTTCAAGGGCAAATATGTAGGCGCTCAGACCGCAACCACCAAGCTTGACATCGTAAACGGCATTGAAGGCGCTACTCCCGTTGCTCTCGCACTTGTTACCGACCTTGTAAACGAGCTTGTATACGATAAGGTGGACGCTGTTGTTCTTGACGGCGCAGTCGCTCTCGAATACGCTAAGACCAACCCCGATCTCGTTGTCGCCGAAGCTTCTTCCGAGCTTGGTGAAGCCGCTCCCTACTGCGTTGCAGTCGCAAAGGGCGACCCCAAGGGTCTTCTCCCCGCGATCAACTCCGCTATCGCAAAGATGACCGAGGAAAATGCCGTTGAGCAGTTCATCGAAGATGCAAGCGCACTTGTCGATTCCGGCGCAGCCGAGGAAGTCTCCGCAGACACCCCCGAGGCATAAAGCATAATCCATACCGGCTTTGATCAGAATTTCACGCAATAGTGTAAGGTCCTTGAGGCTTTACACTATTGCGCCGCCTTGTCAAAAGAGCTCTGTGAGGCTTATGGGCAAGGTTTCGCAGCGTTTTTTCGACAGTCTGACATAAGAAAGGACATTTTTATGTGGTTCAGTGAGCTTTTTAAAGGGATGTCTCCTGCATCTTTTTTCAACTTCTCTTTTCTGCCAAAATACGGGGCATATTTTTTGCAGGGGCTCGGCTATACCCTTCTTCTTGCCGTGGTTTCCGTTCTGCTTGCGGTCATACCGGCTCTCATGCTGGCAATAATGCGGCTGAGCAAAAACAAGCTCGTCAAGGGCATAGCGGGTGCATACATAGCGGCATTCCGCTCCACGCCGCTGCTTGTCCAGCTGAGTATTATTTATTTCGGGCTTTTCGGCGCCATCACCATTCCGAGAGTGACCGTATTCGGCTTTCTTGACATAAGCCGCTTTATTCCCGGCGTTGTGGCTCTTGCGCTCAACAGCTCCGCCTACGTTGCGGAAATATTCCGCGCCGGTATTCTGGCAGTGGACGTCGGCCAGACGGAAGCGGCAAGGTCGCTCGGTCTCAACGGCTTTCAGTCGATGCGGCTCATCGTTCTGCCGCAGGCGATAAAGAACGTGCTGCCGGCTCTCGCAAACGAGATAGTGACAATGGTCAAGGAATCATCCATCTGCATGATGCTCGGCATGAGCGAGCTTATGTTTGTTGCGAAAAACGTGGCCTCGACCACTTATATCTCGATTGCTCCCTATGTCGTAGCCGCGATCATTTATTTCTGCATAAACTACCCTGCATCCAAGGCAATAGAAGCTATCGAAAGGAGAATGCGCCGTGGAGACAAAGTCTGATATTCTCATAAGCGTCAAGGATCTGGTAAAAGAGTACAACAACGGCAAGGTCAAGGCTCTCAACCACTGCAATATGGATGTGAGAAAGGGCGAGGTCGTTGCGATCATCGGTCCCTCCGGCTCCGGAAAATCCACGATGCTGCGTTCTCTCAACATGCTTGAGACGCCTACCTCCGGTCATATCTATTTCGGCGGCGTCGATCTCAACAGCAAGGGCGTCGATATAAATCTGCACCGTCAGAAGATGGGCATGGTGTTCCAGCATTTCAACCTTTTCCCGCATCTTACGGTGAAAAAGAACATTACCCTCGCCCCCGTTCAGCTCAAGCTGAAAACGCAGGCGGAAGCAGACAAAAAAGCGGACGAGCTTCTGGCGCGTGTGGGGCTTTCGGATAAGGCGAACGAGTATCCCGCCATGCTCTCCGGCGGTCAGAAGCAGCGTATAGCAATAGTGCGCGCACTGGCGATGGAGCCTGAAGTGATGCTCTTTGACGAGCCTACTTCCGCACTCGATCCGGAAATGGTCGGCGAGGTGCTGGACGTCATGAAGGAGCTTGCCCGCGGCGGAATGACCATGGTTGTTGTGACGCATGAAATGGGCTTTGCCCGCGAAGTCGGAAACCGCGTCCTGTTCATGGCAGACGGCAGTATTCTTGAAGAGGGTACGCCGCACGAAATTTTTGACGAGCCGAAAAACCCCAGACTGACAGACTTTCTTGCAAAGGTTCTTTAACTTAAACATCCAAACCCGTTTCTGACAGTCTGTAATATGTTTTTTCCACCCCTATGCGCCCGTTTTTTTGCGGCAGGCGCATGGGGATCTTTTTTCACGTTTCCGTCCGGATATTAGCACTCTTGTCGCATTAGTGCTAATATTCATATTCTGTTCATATCTTTTGCTATATTTATTAACATTTGTGCAGTATCTTATATACAAGATGAAACGAAAGAAATAGAAGTTTTGTCGAAATGATGTGTTAATAAATTTGGAGGTATATATTATGTTTGAACTTATTCCTTTTGACCGTACTTTCCGCCGTATGGCTAACTTTGACCCGTTCCGTGATATGGACGCACTTGAGCACAGTATAATGAACAGCGGCAGCGTGCTTTCCTCCTTCCGCACCGATGTACGCGACACGGGCGATGCATTTGTGCTTGAATCCGAGCTTCCCGGTTTCAAAAAAGAGGATATAAACATCAACATTGAAAACGATTGTCTCACGATCAGCGCAGAGCGCAAGCTCAACGAGGAGGACGGTAAGTCCGGCTTTGTAAAGCGTGAGCGTTATTACGGTTCATTCAGCCGCAGCTTTGATGTGACCGGTATCGACACAGATAAGATCGACGCCAAGTATGATGGCGGCGTTCTGACCCTTACCCTGCCGAAGAAGGTCGAAACGGCTCCGGCAAGCCGCAGACTTGAGATCAAATAAACTTTTTGGTTCATCAAATAGTCCATTGCCAAAGAACCTCATTGAGGTTCTTTGGCAAAAAGGGATGCACTGCGCTCTGTGCCTCGGTTGTTCGCCGCAGGCGAACAATTCGACACT
>ERZ857629.565-NODE-565-length-49462-cov-25.017022_pt1 | contig 49462 bp, 46 predicted proteins | sample MGYA00519700_ERZ857629 | MGnify/ENA primary metagenome ERZ857629 (study PRJEB31778, sample SAMEA3449351) | human gut metagenome | biome: human gut; feature: human-associated habitat; material: faeces | place: United Kingdom | collected 2010/2012 ... | reverse complement strand
AGGGTATGATGCACGCAATGCGACATATAGAAATGGTACTTTTATTGCAGAGGATATCTCACCAGTAACAACATCACTGGATGAAACTACAGACTAAAAATGTATAGATAGCAATGGAAGGAAAAATACAGCAATGAGAGATGCAAATGGAATACAGTAAAAACAGACGATTGAACAGATAGATAATGGAATTGCATGTTTATATATCTGCAAAGTAAAAACTCCTGACAGTGCATAACACTTCATATTGAGAAGAAAGAAAAAAATATTTTTAATTAAGGAGGGTACAACAATGCAGGTAAAGTTCAAAGGCTGCAAGACAGGGCAGAAAATCAACATCTCTATGGTTATCCCAACAGGAGAGCAGAAAACAGTCATTACAATGGAGATGCCACAAGGATGGAGACTGGAGAGCAGACGTAGACTTCTATGATGAAATTGAACAAGCCTACAAAAAGCGTTTGCGCAGAGCACTTCAAAACTAAATACAATTCAACACATGCAAAAGCATTACCCAGCGGTAGTGCTTTTCTTTTACATAGCACCACATAAAATTGCTACATTTTCTAGGACTAGTGAGAAGGTATTTGAAATAAAGCATTTTCTATCACTTATAAAAATATGGATTGTACTAAAAATAAATGTAAAAAATAATGTGGAAAAATCGAAAATAGGAAGTTAATATTTTTCTAAAATGATTATTTTCCGTAAAAAATCAGCATGAAAATAATAGAAAAATAGCAGTTTATAGAACTAGATGGATAGTGAGATAAAATGTACCGATAATCACCATAGCATAAATACCTATCAAAAACAGTTCGCAAACATACCCAGCAAATTATTCAAAAAATAACCCCAGTAGAAACCGATACAAATTCACATAGTAAATAACACCTATAACTACATTATGGGTTTATTTATATGCAATCTTTCATTTTCCCAGCCTATATATCAAAGAAAATTACACCTATTTTTAGGGTCATTCGTCAAAATGCACAACAGACTCATGGAAGAAAAAATACAAACTCATCTGGAAAATGAGTTTATGACATCCCATTTTTATGAATTTTTGGGGAGCAAAAAACTGAAAACAGAGCCAAAAAGTTTGGAATCCCAAGTTGCTTACATTTTGCCATTTGTGCGGTAACATATAAGTGTAATTACAAGGAGCTCCTAAAAAAACAACTATACAGGAGGAAAATGAAATGGACAATTTAACAACAGGCACACCAGCACCGACAGTAGGTGCAGACACAGTACAAGAAGTACAGGAGATACCAGCACCAACAGTAGATACAGTAACAACCAAACAGGCACAGCCAGACAAATCGGCACGATTCAAGGAAAAGGCAGAAAATCAAGCTTCAAAGGTAATGGCAGAGCTGGAGAAGTTGCAGAAACTCTCAAACCGTAAATATTACACTTACAACTCAGAGCAGGTCAATGAGTTGTTTGAAGCAATACAGACTGCACTTGACGAAACAAAGACTTCTTTCACATCAGACAATGTGGAAAAGAAGAAGTTGTTTAACTTTTCCGCATAAGAAACTGGTAAAAGCAGTAGTTAGCAACCGGGAACAAACATCTGGCAGAGTAATCTGCCAGATACACAGAATATTATCAGGAAGGAGGTTTCTAAGGTGGAGAGATTAAAGCACTTGAAGATTTATCCTACTCAGATAAATACTTGGAACAGTATTTATCATGCAAGAATATCAAGATATTAGTTCACATAATGTATTAAAGAACAGTAAAAGTGAGCAAAACAATATGAAGAATATGGAAACATATTCAGAAGAATTAAAACTTGGAAATAAAAGTGTCAAAATCACTTTAGAGTTTCCGGGCAAAGTAGACCAAAAGGATATAGAACGATTTGAAAAAAACATGAGACAAATCTATCTCTATAATATACAAACAAGGTCTGGACAAATGGCTTGTTCTGCGGTACACTCCACACCCCTAAATGGGAAAAGTGAATCAATATCAAGGAGGAACGATCAATGAATAAGCGTGTTAGAACATTATTAAGAGTATCTTCAAGACAGCAGTTGCATGATGATGACATACCAATTCAAAGAGCAGAAGCGGAGCAGTTTATTGCAAAACATCCAGATTGGGTGTTTGACAAAGAATACCTTGAAAAAGGAGTATCAGCTTATCACAATGGAGTAGATGATAGAGAGGTGCTCCAGGAAATCATGCAGGACGCAAAGCGAGGAGAGTTTGAAATTCTCCTCGCTTATATGTCAGACCGAATAGGCAGACAGGAAGAGTACAGTTTCTATGTGGCAGAACTTAATCGCATGGGAATTGAGGTCTGGACTATTAAGGATGGACAGTTAAAAACCGAGGAACACATTGACAAACTTCTCAACTACATCCGGTTCTGGCAGAACGAGGGCGAAAGCAAGAAAACAGGAATGCGTGTGCATGATACCATGGTTGAGATGGTCAAGGATGGTAAGTTTATAGGAGGGAAAGCCCCCTATGGCTACAAGTTAGCTTTATCTGGAGAAATCAGCAATCATGGCAGAGTCTTACATAAACTTGTAATTGTTCCAGAACAAGCAGATATAATCAGACAGATTTTTAGATATGCAGTCAATCAAGGGATGGGCTATGAAAAGATAGCAAATACTCTAAATAAAAATGGAGTGCCGGCACCGATACTGGATAAGTGGAAAGGTGGAACAATACGAAGTATATTAACAAATCCTGTTTATATGGGATACATAGCATATAATAGGAGAAAAAATGGTCATGCAAATAGCACCAGACTTGATAGAAAAGAATGGACTTATTCAAGAGAACAAAAGCCAGAAATTATGATTGTATCACAGGAAATATGGGAACGGGCACAGGAGATAAGGGAAGCAAGAAAAAATAAAATCAATGCCTCAAGACAGGAAACAAATGCCTTATATATGGAGCAGTACAATGTGCCGTTTTCTACAAGGGGCAGACTTGCCCTGACAGGAATGGTTTATTGTGGTTACTGTGGAAAACGATTAAAAAACACTGGCTATGCAAATCATTGGACATGTAAGAAAACAGGGGAGAAAAAAGTCTCATACGTAGGGCGCTATGGTTGTCCAGAGAAATGCAAGCAAAGGAGTACATACTCACAGGAGTACTTAGAGGGGATTGTATTTGCCACAGTGGAAACATACCTTGAAAACCTCAAAAAAATAGATATATCAAAAGAGCTTGAAGAAATGCAGACACAACAGGGCAAGACCATAAAGCGTGAAATAAAGGACTTGGAAAAAGAAATAAAAAATCTGCTGGCAGATATAGAGACACTTGAAGAAAAATTACCAGAGGCAATTCGTGGTGAATTTGCCTTTAGTGTAGATAAATTATCTGCTATAATATCGGATAAAGAGTCGCTTAAAAAGGAAAAAGAGATACAGAAGAAGAGTTTACAAAAGCAACTGGAAGAAATCTCATTGCAATCAAACGAGCTTATGACATTTGTAGAAGCAATGCCAAAATGGAATGAAATCTTTAGTCAGGCAGATGTTCAGACCAAGCAGATGATACTATCTACCCTGATAGACAAAATCATAGTAAAGGATGATGATATCACCATAAAATTCAAGATTCGTCTTGATAATTTTTTGGACGAAAAATTACTTGAAAACGATGGTTCCCCTACCATTCTGTATAAACTCTGTTGAGTGTGAAGGACAAAATTACCAGAATATTGGCATAAATCGTGTTTTCCGACCAAGTGGCGTAGATTTCTGAGGAAACCACATTTTTAATATAGTCTTTGTACTTCACATAATAATTAGGAGCGGAACGATCCTGCGGCACACCGTCGTGAACCACGATGTACTCGGGGATAACGACGCGGGAAAGAACAATTTCACCGGTTTCATTCATGGGTTTGATCTCATCCTCCGGAATTTTAGGAGGATATTCGCCCCATAAGGTGTGCTCCGGAATGACAATGTCTTCCTCGGGGGCGGTCTCCACCTCCACAGGAGTCATTTCCACGGGCTGGATAGCATCTGTTCCGGCTAAAATCTGGGTGCCGGATACAGAGACCGGCTCATATCCGGGGGCGGTGATTTCCAGATTATATTCGGAGTAGGGCTGTACGGAAGACTCCGGTGCTTCACTGTAACTGGGATCGGGGGCATCCAGTGACAGCTGCGGGGATTGTCCGGAGGAGTCTGTCTGCACAACCTCTAAAGTGTTTTCCGGCGTGCCGGTGTTGGAGATACGGATGGTGGCATCCTTGATGGGAATCAGGCCAAGGGTGGATGTAACCTGAATAGATAAATTACCTGTAAACATAGAATAATCCCTGAAAAATACTTGCTTTATCTTATGCAGAAGGATGAGGAACGGTCACTTTTGCCGGTTGCAGAACCGGCAAAAGTGATGCTATAATTATATGAAGTAGGGACACAATATTCAGAAAGAACAAAAGTTATATGCTGCAATACATAGAACGGATTCTGGAAGGAAAATTTGAATACGACAAGGGTAATTTGGAATTTGGCTGTTCAAAGATTGAACTGACACTGAAATGTGGAGAAATCTGCGAGGGGATGTTTACTGTGGATGGGGCAAAGAACCATCTCACACAGGGAAGAGTCTATTCAAGCTATTCCCGGATGAAAGTGTTAAATCCGGAGTTTATAGGGAATGGGGAAACAATCACCTATCAGTTTGATGCTACGGGGATGGAAGAAGGCGATGTTGTCAAAGGCGAGTTTGACATCGTTTCCAATCAGGGGGAGTATTATTTACCGTTTGTAGTCACCATTGAACATGAGATACTGCAGTCATCTCTGGGACCGGTGAAAAACCTGTTTCATTTTACAAACCTTGCAAAGACGAACTGGGCGGAAGCGGTCAGTCTTTTCTATTGCAAAGAATTCCAGCAGATTCTGGAAGGAAATGACAGACAGTATCTGGGTCTTTATAAAGGACTGAGTGTCTATCCCGGTAATGAACAGAATGTGGAAGAATTTCTGATCGGAATCAAGAAAAAACAGCGAATTGAGTATTTGCTGGATGATAGTTCCATTCGAGTGAATGATCCGGAATCCATGACGCAGGAAACCATTATGATCACCAGAAACGGATGGGGCTATACCCATTTGAAGGTGGAAGCACAGGGAGCGTTCATTAAACTGGAGAAACAGGAACTGACAGATGATGATTTTCTGGGAAATTACTGCCAGCTTGCATTTCTGGTGGATCCGGAGAAGCTTCATGCCGGAAATAATTTTGGAAAGATCTGTCTTAGCAATCCCTATTTTGAAAAAGAAGTGGCTGTGACGGTCAGTCATCCTCAGAAGGAGCGGGAACTTCTTATCAGACATCGGATGAAACGGCAAATCATTTTCCAGCTGATGATTTACTATCAACAATTTCGTCTGAAAAAGATCGGCACGGCAACCTGGCTGGGTGAAACCAAGAAACTGGTGGAAAAACTGGAAGAAGTGGCAGACAGGGATCTGACAACCAGATTGTTTGAGGCTCAGCTTCTCATTACAGAGGAGCGGTACAACGAGGCAAAATGGTTATTGAATCGTATTGCTGACCAGATGGAGGGCAAAGAGGTTGCTCCGGAGATCGCATGCTATTATCTGTATCTCACCACATTAAACAGCAGAGAAGAAAGCTACGTGGATGAGGTAGCAGCCCATGTAGAAAAAATTTTTGAGCGAAATCCGGATAATTGGCGTATTGCCTGGCTTCTTTTGTATTTATCTGATCGCTACAGCAGAAGCAGTACGAAAAAATGGCTTTTTCTGGAGGCGCAGTATAACCGGGGATGTGTCAGCCCGGTACTCTATATTGAGGCAGTATTACTGTTACAGATAAATCCGGCACTCCTGACAAAAATGGATGATTTTGAAACGAGAGTGCTTGGTTATGCGGTAAAAGAAGGTGTACTCACGGAAGAGGTGATCCGGCAGACCATTTCTATCGTATCTCAGGCCAAACAGTTTCACATGCTGGTATTTCGGATTCTGGAGGCTTGTTATAAAGAACTGGAGGATCCGGATGTGCTGCAGGTGATCTGTGGCTACCTGATCAAGGGCAACTGCACCGGTCCCGGATTTTTCAAATGGTATCGTCTGGGTGTGGAACAGAATGTGCGTGTCACCAGACTTTATGAATATTATATGCTGTCCATGGATCTGACCGTGGAAGAAGACATTCCGAAGATGGTGATGATGTACTTTCATTTTCAGAATGAGTTGGATTATGAGCGCAATGCCAGATTGTATGCCTGCATTTTGCGAAAGAGAGAGGAATATCCCGATATTTTTGCAAGCTATCAGGAACAGATCGAACGTTTTCTGATGGAACAGATTGACCGGGAACATATGAACCGTGACCTGGTCTATCTATACAAAAATTTAGTGACGCCCCAGATGATTCATGAAGAGAATGCAGACAAGTTTGCCCGGATGCTTTTTATGAATCTGGTATCCACACAATATCGGGGTGCCCGTTATATCGTAGTGCTGCATGCCCATGTTATAGAGGAATATCGTTATCCGCTGGTGAATGGAGTGGGTATGGTTCCCATTTTTACAGGGGAATATGCGGTATTATTTGAGGATGGGGAGCAAAACCGTCTTTGTGCAAGTATTGACTATAATACGGAGAAAATGATGATACCGGGAAAACTGGCACGATTTATCGCTCCCTATGTGAAAGATGCAGTGGGCTATGACTTGTTCCTGTGTGAAAATAACCGCAGTTATATTGTTTTAAACAATGAAAATATGCCGTCTTTCCTACGAATCGCCAGAGACGAACGGATTGAGCAGGACTATCGCTGTGAGGTCAGCATAAAGCTGCTGCAGTACCTGTATGATACGGATCAGATTCAGGAATTGGATGAACTTCTAGAACTGCTCATACCGGATCAGATGAAGGAAAGAGAACGAAGCCAGCTGCTTCGATTCCTCATTATGAGAGGAAGCTTTGACAAGGCTTACCAATGGCTGAAACAGTTTGAAAGTGAACAGTTTGACAGTAAACTTCTGCTGAAGCTTTGCAGCGGACTGATCAGCCGGGAGGATTTTCAGCCGGAGGCTTCCATGACCTATCTGGCATTTCAGGCTTTTGAAGCGGGAAAGGCCGATCAGGTAACGTTATCCTATCTGGATCACAATTATTGCGGACTGACCAAAAAATTGCGCGATCTTTGGAAACGCAGCCGGGATATGGGGCTGGATACCAGGGAACTGGAAGAAAAGCTTCTGGAGCAGATCCTTTATACCGGAGCTTATATCGGCGAAAAAAATGAGATTTTTGGTTCCTATATAAAGAAGGAGCCGGATGAAGACCTGAAAAAGGCGTTTTTGGTGCAGAGTGCCTATGATTACTTTGTGAAAGAAAGAGTAGTGCCTGTCGAACTGTTTGAGCATATTGCAGGGATGTGGGGGCAGCAGGGGGAGGCACCTAAAGTCTGTAAACTGGCTTTTACCAGATTTTATGCAGCAAAAATACCGGAAGATGAGCAGCTGCAGAAAGTTTTGAAGCAATTTGTGGAAGAACTGTTGGATGAGGGAATCTTTTTATCCTATTTCAAGGAATACGCTGATCTGGTTCCCATGTCCAGACATTTTTATGACCGGACGATTGTGGAATATCAGGCACATCCGGATAGTACAGTGACTTTGCATTATGTGGTGGAAAAAGAGGGTGAACAGGAAGCGGAATATGTGACAGAGAAACTGCATCCTGTATTTGAAGGGCTGTGTGCCCGGGAATTTATCCTGTTTTTCGGAGAAACTTTACAGTACTATATAATGGAGGAACGGGACGGTGCGGAGCAGTTGACAGAGAGCGGAACCATTCGCAAGAGCGATATTGGCAAGGAAGTACTGGAAAGTCGTTTCAGCAGAATTAATGATCTGGTGATCAGCCAGACATTACAGGATTTTGATACCCTGGACAGTATGATGGAAGAATATTACCGGACTGATTACTACGCGGATCATTTGTTCCGGCTGCAGTAATCCTATGATAGAAAGGAATAGATGACCGCATGTTTCTGGAACGAAACACAACAGGTAAAAATTATACCGGACAGTATGTGATTGGCTTTGATTTGTCAGATCAATATTCGCAGGTCAGTTACTGGAAAATCGGCACGGATGGACCGGAAACAGTGTCGGTGGTAAACGGGGGACAAAGCTATAACATTCCTACGGTTTTGTGTAAACGTCATGAAGTAAACCAGTGGTTTTATGGAAACGATGCAGTGAAAAACAGTGAAGAGGGAGAGGGAATTCTGCTCACGGAGCTGCTGACCAGGGCGCGTGATGGAAAAAATGTGATGTTGGAGGGAGAAGAGTTTGATCCCACCCGGTTACTGGCATTGTTTATGAAACGTTGTCTGTCTATGTTGAACCTTTTGGTGCCTTCTGATCATATCGCTTCCTTTATGGTGACGGCACAGAAGCTGGACTACCGTACAGTGGAGGTTTTAAATGATGTGATACCGGATCTGCAGCTGCGGACAGAGCATGTTTTTTTTCAAAGCCACACGGAAAGTTTCTATTATTATATGATTTATCAACCCGAGGAATTGTGGAATCAGGATGTTGTGTTATTTGATTATTCCCAGGAGTTTTTAAAGAGTTATCGGATGGAGAGAAACCGCCATACCACACCGGTGGTGGCATATATCGAAAAGCAGGAGTATCCCCAGCTGAAACAGATTGAGATGCCGGAAGAGGAAAGTCTGAAAGAGGAGATGAAGGAACTTCTGGATCATCAATTTTACCAGATTGTCTCTGAATGTATGGGAGCAAGAGAGGTGTCCACTGCCTTTCTCATAGGAGAAGGCTTTGAGGGGGAGTGGATGAAGGAATCCCTGCGGCTTTTATGTAGTAATCGAAGAGTCTTCCAAGGCAATAACCTGTACAGTAAAGGAGCCTGTTTCGGAGCACTGGAAAAAATTTCCCAGAGCGAACTTAGCAGACGGCTGGTGTTTTTGGGCAATGAAAAACTGAAAGCCAATGTGGGAATGAAGGTATACCGTCAGGGCAAGGAGTCTTATCTGGCACTTCTGGATGCGGGGGTAAACTGGTTCGAGGCATCCAGACAATGCGAATTTTATCTGGATACGGGAAACAAACTTTCTTTTTTAATTACGCCCCTGACCGGACGCAATGTAAGAGAAGAGGAAGTGGTACTGGATGGCTTGCCTCTTCGTAAAAAACGTACTACACGAATCAGACTGTCTATGCGGATGTTGTCGGAATCAAAGGTGAAAATGGAAGCGCAGGACTTGGGGTTCGGACAGATTTTTCCCTCATCGGGACAGAGCTGGATACAGGAATTTGAGTTATAAAGAAGGAGGAATCCGCGATGCGAAATGCCGTGCTGTGCGTAGGCGATTATGCCAGGCAGCCCTATACCTTTCAAAGAATCGGTGTAAAAGTATATTGTGTGGAGGAACTATGCTATTGTCTCGGTGAAAATGCGTATTTGCTGGATCACGCCATTGTCAGCAGGGAACTGGTGGACTGGATCGAGAAACAATGCGGTTTGACACAGCTTGCCGGAGAATTGAACGGTCTTATCAGCCATCAGGCATCAGAGAGTGCTTTTGTGGGAACCATTCTGCAATATGCAGGATACCAGACCGAAGAAGAAATCCATCATATTGAGACAGTGCTGTCAGAAGGCGCCTCTATGGATGTGGGGGAGAAACGTAAGGCTAGAGCAGACTATTTTCTGAAAAATGGGCAGGTCTGGCAGGCAATGCAGGAATATGAAGCCTTGGAGAGAGAAATTCCCTATGAAAATGGAACGGCAGGAGACCGGGAAAATCTTGCCAGGGTGCATCACAACAGAGGAGTATTATTGACACAATTATTTCTTTTTGAGGAAGCAGCAGAAGAATTTATGAATTCTTACCGTATCAGTGGAAGCGAAGAATCCTATGTGGAATATCTGCTTGCCATGCGGATGTACTGCCCTCAGGAGCAATACCTGGCCTATATTGCAGAACATGAGGATGCGTACCGGTATTCCCTTCTGGCAGAAAAAAGGATCAGCGCAGTGGAAGAAAAATGGAAGGAAAGCGAGGCCATGCAGGGACTGGAAAATTTACGGCGGCTGAAGGTACAGGAAGGAAATGCAGCCTATGACCGGGAGGCAGGCAAGCTGACCGGAAAACTAAAGGAACACTATCGGAGTCTGATGCAGGGATAACACAATGGGTTTTTTAAAAAAGTTATTTTTTGGAAGAAAAAAAGAATATGAAGAAAAGAACTATGATGAGGAAAGCGGGCAGTTTGACCGTGAAGTCATCAACATGCGGGACAAAGAGGAACGTCTCCGCTATGTGGATAACTGTCTGGAACAGATCGCGGAGGCATCCGGAGAACTGGACCAGCTGACGGAAGAGTATAATCTGGTTACCACCTATCTCACGGATATGGAGGAAATTGAGGCACTGCCGGAACCGGATAGGGAGCAGCTGCGTCAGCAGGCACAGAAAATTGTGGAACTCTCGCAAAGCAGAGAAAATTATCTTTCCAGAAAAGACAGGATGAAGGAAAGTGATTATAACCGGATGCAGCGTATGGAAAATGAAGTACAGGAAGGGTATCGTAAACTCAAAGAGGCAGAGGATTACCAGATGCTGGTGCGACAGGATCTGCAGAGACTGGATCGTGAGCGGAATTCCTGTCAGTTCCAACAGAAGCAGTGGAGGGCCACGGTGGAAAATACCAGGGGTATGGCGATTATCTGTCTGGTGGCAGTGGCATTGTGTCTGACCATGCTGGCGGTGCTGCAGTTAGGATTTGACATGGATACCCAGCTCGGTTATTTGATTACGGCTGGAGCTGCGGCAATTGCCATCACTGTGATTTATGCCAGACATCTGGATGCAAAGACGGAAGTGAGACGGACATCCAAGACTTTAAATCGTCTGATCATGCTGCAAAACAAAGTAAAAATCCGATATATCAATAACACGAACCTGTTAGAATATCTGCGGTTAAAGTATGAGGTGGAATGCGCAGAAGAACTTAATGATTTGTGGAACAAGTATATAAAGGAAAAAGAAGAGCGGGAGGCATTGGAACTGGCGGAGGATGATCTGGCCTTTTATCATAAAGAAATGTTGCGGACTCTGTATCATTATCAGCTTCAGATTCCGGATGTCTGGCCTGGACAGGCACTGGCGCTGGTGGATAACCGTGAGATGGTGGAGATCCGTCACGGTCTTATCCAACAACGGCAATCTCTACGCAAAAGGATGGGATATAATCAGGGACTGGCAGAGAATGCGAAACGAATCATTAAGGAGGTAGCCAGCGACTATCCCCAGGATGCTGACGAGATTCTCAAGAAGGTGTCTGCTAGAACTTGATTTTTAAATATTCATTTACTATACTAGGCTATGTGAGTGTTTCGCCAGGAGCGGAAGCCTACACCACAAAGGAAAGGAAAGGATAACTTACCATGCAGAAATTGGAACAGCTTTATGAAGGCAAAGCAAAAAAGGTTTACAAAACAGAGGATCCCGATGTACTTATCGTGGATTACAAGGATGATGCCACCGCATTTAACGGCATCAAAAAAGGAACCATCATGGGAAAAGGTGTTGTGAACAACCGGATGACCAACCATGTGTTCAAAATCCTTGAGGAAAAAGGAGTTCCCACTCATTACATCGAAGAGTTAAGCGATCGTGAAACCGCAGTGAAAAAAGTGCAGATTGTTCCCCTTGAGGTAATCATCCGTAACGTAGCTGCTGGAAGTTTTTCCAAGAGACTGGGCGTTGAGGAAGGAACTCCCTTCAAAGAGCCTACCATTGAGTTTTCCTACAAAAATGATGATCTGGGTGATCCCCTCATCAACAGCTATTTCGCAGTGGCTCTCGGACTTGCAACATGGGAGGAGATTGACACCATCAAGAAATATGCGTTTAAAGTAAATGAAGTGTTAAAAGAGTATTTTCTGCAGGCAGACATCAAACTCATTGACTTCAAAATTGAGTTTGGCCGTTATCATGACCAGATTATTCTGGCAGACGAAATTTCTCCCGATACCTGCCGCCTCTGGGATGTTCACACCAACGAAAAACTGGATAAAGACCGTTTCCGCCGTGATCTGGGAAATGTAGAGGAGGCATACAACGAGGTATTCAAACGTCTCGGACTTGCCTAGAAACCGACATCCCTTTTTATGAGGAGCATTTGAGAATGGCAGACTTAAATCTGTATGAGCAGACAGAACTGGATGACGCACCCAAGGAGGAATGTGGCGTCTTTGGCATGTACGATTTCGACGGACATGATGTGGCATCCACTATTTATTATGGATTGTATTCCCTGCAGCACCGCGGCCAGGAAAGCTGCGGTATTGCAGTGAGCGATACCCATGGACCGAAAGGAAAAGTTCTCAGTTCCAAGGATATGGGACTCTTAAACGAGGCTTTTACACCGGAAATCCTGGAACAATTAAAAGGAGATATCGGTGTAGGCCATGTACGCTATTCCACAGCAGGCAGCTCCACCAGAGAAAATGCCCAGCCTCTGGTTTTAAACTATGTGAAAGGGACATTGGGTCTTGCCCATAACGGTAATCTCATCAATGCCCCGGAACTGCGGGAAGAGCTTGCCTACACCGGCGCTATTTTCCAGACTACCATTGATTCGGAGGTCATTGCTTACCATATCGCCAGGGAACGTCTGCATTCCAAAACGGTAGAAGAGGCAGTGGGAAGAGCCATGCACAAGATCAAGGGAGCCTATTCCCTGATTGTCATGTCCCCCCGGAAACTCATTGGTGCCAGAGATCCCTTTGGCTTTCGCCCCTTATGTATCGGCAGACGGGATAACGCCTACATTCTGGCAAGTGAAACCTGTGCCCTGGATACTATCGGCGCGGAGTTTGTGCGGGATGTAGAGCCGGGAGAAATTGTGACCATTTCTCCTTCCAAGGGAATTGAATCCGATAAGACACACTGTATTCCGAAAGAGCAGCATGCCCGCTGTGTTTTTGAGTACATTTATTTCGCAAGACCCGACAGTTATATTGACGGCGTGAGCGTATACAATTCCAGAATTCTGGCAGGAAAATTCCTTGCCATGGATTCCCCGGTGGAGGCAGACCTGGTGGTAGGTGTGCCGGAATCCGGTAATGTGGCTGCCCTGGGATATTCCCTGCAGTCCGGTATTCCTTATGGGCAGGCATTTGTAAAAAATGCCTATGTGGGACGTACCTTTATCAAACCGAAACAGAAAACCCGGGAGAGCAGTGTACAGGTGAAACTGAATGCACTGAAAGAGGCGGTGAAGGGTAAGAGGGTCATTATGATCGATGATTCCATTGTCCGGGGAACCACCTCCGACAGAATTGTACGGATGCTCCGGGCGGCCGGCGCAAAAGAAGTACATATGCGGGTCAGCTCACCGGAATTTTTATGGCCCTGCTACTTTGGTACAGATGTACCGGCAAGAGACCAGTTGATTGCCTATAATCGTTCCGTGGAGGAAATCCGGCAAATCATCGGTTCTGATTCTCTGGCATATCTGAAAGAAGAGCGACTGGAAGAACTGACGGGAGGACTGGGCATCTGCAAGGGATGCTTTACAGGCAAATACCCGCTGGAACCGCCCACCGAAGATATTCGCGGCGATTTTGACAAATAGAAAGGAAATTTGAATTATGCCAACCGACAGATACGTGAGCCCCTTGTCTGAGCGCTATGCCAGCAAGGAGATGCAGTATATTTTTTCACCGGATATGAAGTTTCGCACCTGGCGCAAACTTTGGATTGCTCTGGCAGAAGTGGAGCATGAACTGGGACTGCAGCAGATTACCCAGGAAATGATTGACGAGCTGAAAGAGCATGCCGACGATATTAACTATGATGTGGCAAGGGCGCGGGAAAAAGAAGTGCGCCACGATGTTATGAGTCATGTGTACGCCTATGGTGTGCAGTGTCCTAAGGCAAAGGGAATCATCCATCTGGGTGCAACCTCCTGCTATGTAGGAGATAATACCGATGTGATTGTGATGACCGAGGCACTGAAACTGGTGAAGAAAAAGCTGGTCAACGTCATTGACGAGTTAGCACGTTTTGCAGCTAAATACAAAGCACAGCCTACCCTGGCATTTACCCATTTCCAGCCTGCACAGCCCACTACCGTTGGCAAACGTGCAACTCTGTGGTTACAGGAGTTCTGCATGGATTTGGAGGACTTAAACTATGTACTGGACAACATGAAACTGTTAGGCTCCAAAGGAACCACCGGTACACAGGCATCCTTCCTGGAACTGTTTGATGGCGACCAGGAAAAGATTGATAAGATTGATCCCATGATTGCAGAAAAGATGGGCTTTAAGGCATGCTTCCCCGTATCCGGCCAGACCTACAGCCGTAAGCTGGACACCAGAGTTGCCAACGTGCTGGCAGGCATTGCAGCCTCTGCCCACAAGATGAGCAACGACATCCGTCTGTTACAGCACTTAAAAGAAGTGGAGGAACCCTTTGAAAAGAGCCAGATTGGTTCCTCGGCCATGGCATATAAGCGCAACCCCATGAGAAGTGAGCGTATCGCATCTCTGTCCCGCTATGTGATGATTGATGCGTTAAATCCTGCGATTACCTCTGCTACCCAGTGGTTTGAGCGTACTCTGGATGATTCCGCCAACAAACGTCTTTCCATTCCCGAAGGGTTCCTGGCTGCCGATGGCATTCTGGATTTATGCCTGAATGTGGTGGACGGACTGGTGGTATATCCAAAGGTTATCGAGAAACGCCTCATGAGCGAGCTGCCTTTCATGGCAACCGAAAATATTATGATGGATGCGGTAAAAGCAGGCGGTGACCGTCAGGAGCTCCATGAGAAAATCCGTACTCTGTCCATGGAGGCAGGACGCCAGGTGAAGGTGGAAGGCAAGGATAATAACTTATTGGAACTCATTGCTGCAGACCCAGCCTTTAACATGACCTTGGAGGATTTAAAGAAAACCATGGATCCTGCCCGTTATACCGGACGCAGTGAAATTCAGGTAGAAAAGTTCTTAAAAACCGTGGTGCAGCCGATTCTGGATGAAAATAAGAAACTGCTGGGCGTAAAAGCGGAGATCAATGTATAACATAAGTAGAACTTATAACATTTATAAAAAATAATGATTTTACTTATGGTAGAGCTTACGCTATACTATATAAGTAAGAAGTAATGGGCAGATACTTTTTACGGTATCTGCCTTTTTCATTCCGCAAAACAAGGAGGAAAATCCGATGGCTCCGCAGGAGACATTGCTCGCACAAAGGGCTCGGATTTTCCTTCGGAAAACAAGGAGGATTTACAATGGTTAAAGCAGTAGTCGGAGCCAACTGGGGTGACGAGGGAAAAGGTAAAATCACAGATATGATGGCAGAAAAAGCAGACATCATCGTCCGGTTCCAGGGTGGTGCCAACGCAGGACATACCATCGTCAACGATTATGGTAAATTTGCACTTCACACTCTGCCCAGCGGTGTATTTTACAATCATACCACCAGCGTCATCGGTAACGGTGTGGCTCTGAACATTCCGGTTTTATTTAATGAGATCAAATCCATCGTAGACCGCGGCGTGCCCATGCCGAAGATTCTGGTATCAGACCGTGCCCAGATGGTCATGCCCTACCACATTCTGTTCGACCAGTATGAGGAGGAACGTCTGGGTGGGAAGTCTTTTGGTTCCACCAAATCTGGTATTGCACCTTTTTATTCTGATAAATATGCAAAGATTGGTTTTCAGGTCAGCGAACTGTTTGACGAGGAAGTGTTAAAAGAAAAAGTACAGCGCATCTGCGAGACAAAGAATGTCATATTAGAGCATCTGTATCACAAACCTCTCTTAGATCCCGCTGAGCTGTTGGAGACTCTGCACCAGTACAAAGAGATGATTGCACCTTATGTGTGTGATGTTTCTTCTTTCCTGGACAAAGCGTTGAAGGAGGGCAGGACTGTTCTTTTAGAGGGGCAGCTTGGAACCTTAAAAGATCCCGACCACGGTATTTATCCCATGGTAACTTCTTCCTCCACCCTGGCAGCTTACGGTGCCATCGGCGCAGGAATCCCTCCTTATGAAATTAAGGAAATCGTGACCGTATGTAAGGCATATTCCTCTGCAGTAGGAGCTGGTGCTTTTGTATCTGAGATTTTCGGTGAAGAGGCGGATGAATTGCGCCGTCGCGGTGGTGATGGCGGTGAGTTCGGTGCAACCACCGGACGTCCCCGTCGTATGGGATGGTTTGACTGTGTAGCGTCCAAATATGGCTGCCGTCTCCAGGGAACCACCGATGTGGCCTTCACTGTACTGGATGTTCTGGGTTATCTGGATGAGATTCCTGTATGCGTAGGCTATGAGATCGATGGCGAAGTAACCACCGATTTCCCTGTAACCTGCAAACTGGAAAAAGCAAAACCGGTTCTGAAGAAATTACCGGGATGGAAATGTGATATCCGTGGCATCAAAAGCTACGAGGATTTACCGGAGAACTGCAGAAAGTATGTGGAGTTCATTGAGGAGCAGATTGGTTATCCCATTACCATGGTCAGCAATGGCCCTGGCCGTCAGGATATTATCTACCGCGAGAGTCCTTTGAAGAAATAAAACTTTTTATAAACATTTAATAAATGCAGGGGTTGCAGCCCCTGCATTTTTATGATATATATGAAATTACGATTACTTCTTGAACTGGGAACGCTTTCTCAGTGTAGGATCTAAGATCTTCTTACGAATTCTAAGATTTTTCGGAGTGACTTCCAACAATTCATCCGTTTCAATGAAATCCAGACACTGTTCCAGACTTAAAATCCGCTTCGGCACCAGACGCAATGCCTCGTCAGCACTGGAAGAACGGGTATTGGTCAAATGCTTGGTTTTACATACATTGACCTCAATATCCTCTGCCTTACCGGTCTGTCCGATTACCATGCCGGCATAAACCTTTTCGCCGGGGCCGATAAACAGAGTACCACGCTCCTGGGCATTGAAGAGACCGTAGGTGATGGATTCGCCAGCCTCGAAAGCGATTAAAGAACCCTGCTTACGGTACGAGATATCTCCCTTGTAAGGACCGTAGCCATCGAAGATAGTATTTAAAATACCGTTACCCTTGGTATCGGTCATGAAATCACCACGATAACCAATCAGACCTCTGGAGGGAATGGAGAACTCCAGACGGGTGTAACCGCCGGAAGCCTGTCCCATGCTGCGAAGCTCGCCCTTTCTTTCACTTAATTTCTGGATAACCACACCGGAAAATTCATCGGGAACATCAATATAAGCTAACTCCATAGGTTCTAATTTCTTACCGTTCTCGTCAGTCTTATATAAAACCTCAGCCTTACTTACTGCAAATTCATAGCCCTCACGGCGCATATTCTCAATCAGGACGGATAAATGCAGCTCACCACGTCCGGATACCTTGAAGGAATCTGTATTCTCGGTTTCCTCTACACGGAGGGAAACATCGGTATTTAATTCCCTCATCAGACGGTCACGAAGGTGACGGCTGGTGACAAATTTACCTTCCTGTCCGGCAAGAGGAGAGTCGTTGACGATGAAATGCATGGCAATGGTAGGCTCGGAAATCTTCTGGAAAGGAATGGGCTGGGGGTTCTCAGGAGAACACAGCGTATCACCAATATGAATATCCGCAATACCGGAGATGGCAACGATGGAACCGATGCCGGCCTCCCTTACTTCCACTTTATTCAAACCATCATACTCATAGAGCTTGCTGATTTTTACCTTTTTCATTTTATCGGGCTCATGGTGGTTCACAATCACCACATCCTGGTTGACTTTCACCACACCGTTATCCACTTTACCCACACCGATACGACCTACATACTCATTGTAGTCGATGGTGCTGATGAGAACCTGGGTGCCTGCGTCCGGGTCACCCTCAGGAGCAGGAATATAATCAAGAATGGTGTCAAAAAGAGGAGTCATGTCCTTATTTTTGACCGTCAGATTTAAGGTGGCAGTACCTGCTTTTGCAGAGGCAAAAACGAAGGGACAGTCTAACTGTTCATCGCTGGCGTCTAAATCCATGAACAGCTCCAGCACTTCATCCACCACATCTTCGGGGCGAGCCTCAGGGCGGTCTACCTTATTGATACAGCAGATAACCGGAAGGTTCATTTCCAGAGCCTTGCGCAGCACGAACTTGGTCTGGGGCATAGGACCTTCAAAAGCGTCTACCACAAGGATAACACCATTTACCATCTTTAAGACACGCTCAACCTCACCTCCGAAATCAGCATGCCCCGGGGTGTCAATAATATTGATTTTGGTTCCCTTATACATGACCGCTGTATTTTTGGAAAGGATTGTGATTCCACGTTCACGTTCAATATCGTTGGAATCCATGACGCGTTCCGCGACCTCCTGGTTTTCGCGGAACACTCCGCTTTGCTTTAACAGCTCATCCACCAGAGTGGTTTTGCCGTGGTCTACGTGAGCAATAATCGCAACGTTTCTTACATCTTCTCTTTTCTGAATCATATTAATAACCATGCCTTTCCAAGGTCTGCAGACTTTCAAGTGCCTTAGCACTCTGCGGTAGTCACAAATTTGTGTGTGAAAAAATTATTTTTCACACAGTTACCTCATAAATTTCTTGTCAGAATATGACCGTACCGGGAAGCACGATCCCAAACTATATTAGTATAGCATTCCCCATATGAACATACAAGTCGAAAAAATCCCCAAAATCTGCGATAAATAACAGTTCTAAAACAAAAAACTATCCATATATTAGTAATACATCACTGGAAAAATGTGTTGTCAGAAACACCAAAAAACATAGTGCCGCAGGTGCGGCGGAAGGAGAGAAAAAATGACAGACAAAGTAATTGAAAACAACCAGGTGACCATCATGGGGACAATTGTAAGTGGGTTTACCTACAGTCACGAAATCTTCGGAGAGGGATTTTACATGACCAGTGTCAAGGTGGATCGCCTGAGTGAGAGTGCGGATATCATTCCTATGATGATTTCGGAGAGACTGGTGGATGTGAATGCAGATTATACCGGCGAGAAAATCATCGTCAATGGTCAGTTTCGTTCCTATAATCGCCATGAGGAACGAAAAAACCGTCTGGTGCTGTCGGTATTTGCAAGAGAGATTGAATTTGTGGATGAGATTGCGGAGAATGCCCGAACCAATCAGATTTTTTTAGACGGGTTTATCTGCAAGGAGCCCATTTATCGCAAAACTCCACTGGGCAGAGAAATTGCAGACCTGCTTCTGGCAGTGAACCGTCCCTATGGGAAATCCGACTACATTCCCTGCATCTGCTGGGGAAGAAATGCCAGATATGCCAGTGGATTCGGTGTCGGTGACCGCTGTGCCCTATGGGGGCGGATCCAGAGCAGGGAATATATGAAACGGCTGGGAGAGGAAGAATTGGAAAAACGCATTGCCTATGAGGTTTCTGTCAGCAAATTAGAGCTTATGGAGTTATAGTATACACAGCAGCAAAGCAAGAACCGTTTTGCTGTGAAAGAAAGTGATCCGGAGATATAAAACAGGGATTTGCCAAAGGGGAATGATTGTGGTAAAATGTACTGGTTCCAAAGAAAACAGGATAGGATAGATATCATATGGGTAAAGTTTTTATTTATAGTGGTGACGGACACGGAAAATCCCCCGCAGCCATCGGGAGCGCAGTACAGGCAGCGAATGAAGGCAAGCATGTAGTCATCATACAGTTTTTAAAGGGAAAAGGTTTAGGTGATTCCGAGTTCCTTAGACGTCTGGAACCGGAGATCAAGCTGTTTCGTTTTGAAAAGTCAGATGAGAACTTTGAGGAACTTTCTGAGGAGAGAAAAGCGGATGAAATCCGTAATATTCGTAATGGGGTGAATTTTGCCAGAAAAGTGCTTTGTACAGGAGAATGCAATCTTCTGATTTTGGATGAAGTACTGGGATTGGTGGAAAAAGAAATTATTTCTGTGGAAGATCTGAAGGATCTGCTGAAGTGCCGTCCGGATGATATGGACATTATTCTGACAGGCATTGCTTTGGATGATGATGTGTGCCTTCTGGCAGATGAGATCTCCAGGATTGAAACATTAAAATTTAAAACATGGTAAGAAAAAGAATGGTCTGGGAAGGCCATTCTTTTTTTCTTAAAATTTTGTGACAGAATGCCATGGATAAGAATTTTTACTCCTCTGGCTTCAATAATTTAAACTGACTGCGCTGTGTCTCAAGGATACCAAGCTTTACCAGCTTACTGATTTCCGCAGACATGGCGCTTCTTTCTACGCCAAGATAATCGGCAAGCTCCTGACGGTTAAAGGGAATGGTAAATTCGTTGGATTGTTTTGCTTTCGCCTGGTCGTTTAAGTAGGAGAGGAGTTTCTCGCCGGTAGTTTTCCGGGAAGTGTATTTCAGTTTCTGGTTCAGCGTGATATTTTTCCGGGCAACAATCCCCAGGAGATTCTGGATGATAATATGATGGAACTGACAGCTGCCGTCACAGGCGTGAAACAGGATATTACTGTTTAAATACATGACAGTGCAATCCTCAGCAGCCACGATGTCCACCGGCAGGGCAGGAACACCGGCGCAAGCAAAAGCCTCTGCAAAGAGGGAGCCGGCAGAAATGGATGCAGTGATGCTGCGGTTACCATAGTAATCGTCCTGGAGAACGTGAACCTTCCCTGTGAGAACCAAAGCGATGAAATCCATTTTATCCCCGGTGCTTTTCACATACGCTTCCTTATGATAAAACTTCACCGTTGCCTGCAGGTGGGTGAGTACCATGGGAATGCCGGAGGGCGCGAGATTGTGGAATAAGGGATTTGCCTGTAGCAATGTGCTGTAGGTTTCAAAAATTTTCTGCATAAATTTTCCTGTTCTTTTTGATAATTTGTTGGAAATCCAACATACTTTGCGAAATGATTCTAGTATAATCAGCTCATCAAGTCAAGGAAAACAAGGTCAAAAACAAAAACTGGAGGAAAATCCTCTCCTCGCCAGAGGACTCGGATTTTGCTTCGCAAAACAAGGAGGATTTATGGTAAGAAAAATTATTCATATTGATGAAGATAAGTGTAACGGATGTGGAATCTGTGCCACAGCCTGTCATGAGGGAGCGATTGAGATTATTGATGGAAAAGCCAAACTGGTGCGGGAGCACTTCTGTGACGGCTTTGGTGACTGCCTGCCCGGATGCCCCACGGGAGCCATCACTTTTGAGGAGCGGGAGGCACCGGCTTACGATGAGGAGGCGGTGATGAAGGCAAAACAGGAAAAAATGCAGAAAGAAGGCATGCAGATTCCCCATGCCGGATGTCCCGGCAGCAGGATGCGTCAGATGAACCGCAGCGAGGCACCCCAGGCTGCCGCTCCTGCAGCAATGACCTCCCAGCTTTCCAACTGGCCGGTACAGATTAAGCTGGCACCGGTGCAGGCACCTTATTTTGCAGGGGCAAAGCTGTTGATTGCGGCGGACTGTACCGCTTACGCTTATGCGAATTTTCACAGCGAATTTATCCGGGGAAAAGTGGCACTCATTGGCTGCCCCAAACTGGACAGCGTGGACTACAGTGAGAAACTCACCGAGATTATCAGAAACAACGATATTCAGTCCGTAACCATCGTCCGCATGGAAGTACCCTGCTGTGGAGGTCTGGAGATGGCGGCGAAAAGAGCGTTACAGGAAAGCGGTAAATTTATTCCCTGGAATGTGGTAACCATATCGATTGATGGAAACATCTTAGATTAGAGACAGGAGAGACGCTTAACATGCCGAAAGACATCCTCATGCCGTTTACGGAGAGGAAAAATTTAAAATGCAGTTAGTGGTATCCTACTAAAAAGCATTACAATGTAACATCCAGTTCCACAGGGCAGTGATCCGAACCGAGAATATCGGTGAGGATTGCTGCCTTTTCCAGTTTTTCCTCCAGGCGTTTGGAAGTGATAAAATAGTCGATACGCCATCCCGCATTTTTCTCACGGGACTTGAAACGGTAGGACCACCAGGAATAGATGCCTTCCGCATCGGGATAAAAATAGCGGAAGGTATCGGTAAAGCCGGCATCCAGAAGGGAGGTCATTTTTGCCCGTTCCTCATCGGAAAACCCCGCATTCTGGTGATTGGTCTTCGGATTTTTCAAATCAATTTCCTGGTGTGCCACATTTAAGTCCCCACAGAGAATCACCGGCTTTTTTTCATCAAGTGCTTTAAGATGAAGAAGAAAGGCATCCTCCCAATCCATGCGGTAGGGGAGACGCACCAGCTCATTCTGGGAGTTAGGGGTGTAGCAGGTCACCAGATAAAAGGTTTCATATTCCAGGGTAATTACACGCCCTTCTTTGTCATGCTCCGGGATGCCAAGACCATAGGTTACAGCAAGCGGCTCTTTTTTTGCAAAAATGGCAGTGCCGGAGTATCCCTTTTTCTCCGCATAGTTCCAGTACTGATGGTATCCCGGCAAATCCAGTTCAATCTGACCTTCCTGAAGTTTTGATTCCTGAATACAGAAAAAATCTGCATCAATCCCATGAAAAAAATCGAGAAATCCTTTTTGTACACAGGCACGAAGCCCATTTACATTCCAAGAAATAAATTTCATCCTCTTATTCTCCTTTTGTCAAAATGTTGCAGTTTGTTATAGGTTGATTATACGGGGAATGCTGGTGAGATACAATAGAAAAATACTGGTGCAGATTAGAAGTGCGGCAGTAGATATGAGCAAAACGCTGCACCAAAATAAGCAGCCCCATTGACAATAGAAAAAAGGGATGCTATATTGATGATTATATAGATAGAGGTTGCGTGATTCATCAGTAACCATCCAGATGCGGCAGGCGCAGAGGAAGGCTGGCGAAAGGGGAGAGCGCCGAAAGGATACCTGTTCTGTGCAGTTTTCTTTGGGCATACATTTAAGAAATGTATGACTGTCATCTTAGGAAAGATGGGGCGCTATCGAAAACGTAGTTTGTAGTGGCCCATGAAAATATTTTCATGAGCTTTTTTTCATTCATAGGAATTTTCTTCCTATGAATTGAAAAACCGCTCCGCGGGGATGCGCAGCCCACGGAGAAGTAGTTTATGCTGCGCATACTGCTCGCGCACAAAGTGGTAAGGAAAACAAGGAGGAAAATCCTCTGCTCGCAGAGGCTCGCATTTTCCTTCGGAAAACAAGGAGGAAAATCCTCTGCTCGCAGAGACTCGCATTTTCCTTCGGAAAACAAGGAGGATTGATATGTCTATTTTTACAGGCGCAGCTGTCGCCATCGTTACACCCATGTATGCAAATGGAGAAGTAAATTATGACAAGTTCGCAGAAATGATTGAGTTCCAGCTTAAGAACGGAACGGATGCCATCGTTGTGTGCGGAACCACAGGCGAGGCATCGACCCTTTCCCATGAGGAACATTTGGAAGTGGTGCGTTTCTGTATTGAAAAAGTAGCTCACCGCGTACCGGTTATCGCAGGAACCGGCTCCAACAGCACTGAAACAGCAATCTATCTGTCTACGGAAGCGGAAAAACATGGCGCAGATGCCGTTTTACTGGTAACTCCCTACTATAACAAAGCAACACAGAACGGATTATACCAGCATTTTAAACAGACCGCAGATGCGATCAAGATCCCTGTGATCCTTTACAACGTTCCAAGCCGTACCGGCTGTAATATTCTGCCGGAAACTGCAGTACGCCTGGCTAAAGATGTGAAAAACATTGTAGCCATCAAAGAAGCCAGCGGAAATGTTTCCCAGATTGCAAAATTGGCGCATCTGGCAGATGGCTGTATTGATATTTACTCCGGTAGTGATGATCAGATCGTTCCGATTTTATCCTTGGGCGGAAAAGGTGTTATTTCCGTATTGTCCAACGTGGCGCCCAGACAGACCCATGAGATTTGTGAGAAATTTTTCCGGGGGGATGTACAGGGAAGCTGCAAGATGCAGCTGGAAGCATTGGATCTGATTGAGGCTCTCTTCTGTGAAGTGAATCCGATTCCGGTTAAGAAAGCAATGTCGCTGATGGGATTTGAATCCGGTTCCCTTCGTCTGCCGCTGACTGAGATGGAGTCCGATCATGTAGAAGTACTGAAGAAGGCGATGAAAGAGTATGGGGTATTAGCATGACAAAAGTAATTATGCATGGCTGCAACGGAAAGATGGGACGTTTCATCACTGACTTGATCAGTCGGGAGAAGGACATGGAGCTGGTAGCCGGAGTGGATACTTACGATGGGATCCCCAATACCTATCCGGTGTACGCTTCCATCAATGAAGTAAAAGAGGATGCGGATGTGGTGATCGATTTCTCCAATGCATCTGCAGTGGATGGACTGCTGGAATGGTGTGCAGGAACGAATACGCCCTGTGTGCTTTGCTCTACAGGTCTTTCCAGGGAACAGCTGGAAAAAGTGCAGGAGACATCCAGACAGGTGGCAATCTTAAAATCTGCCAACATGTCTCTGGGAATTAATACACTGTTAAAGCTGCTGAAGGAAGCAGCAGCTGTATTGGCACCTGCAGGGTTTGATATTGAGATTGTGGAGAAACATCACAACCAGAAGCTGGATGCTCCCAGTGGAACTGCCATTGCACTGGCGGATTCCATCAATGAAGAGTTCGATCATCGTTATGAATATGTTTATGATAGAAGTCAGGTGCGTAAAAAGCGTGATGCTAAGGAAATTGGTATCAGTGCTGTGCGTGGCGGTACCATTGTAGGAGATCACGATGTGATTTTTGCCGGTGCAGATGAGGTGATCACCTTTTCCCACAGAGCATATTCCAGAGCGGTATTTGCCAAGGGAGCCATTCAGGCGGCAGGATTTCTGAAAGATCAGCCGGCAGGAATGTACGATATGGCAGATGTGATAGAGGCCTCCGGAAAATAAATAGAAAGGATAGAGAAAAGAGACTTCCTGGCTGGAAGTCTCTTTTCCTTACTGAACTCTTGTACCGGTGGTGTTTCTACCTGTTGTAGTCTGGCTGCCTGTGACATCGTTGGTGATATTACGAACACCATCTGCAGCATCATCAACCATGTCCTCCACACCGGTTGTCGCATCATTGATGACATCGCCGACCACACTGTCTCCGGTGCCGTTCATATTGTTATTGGTATTGGCTTCATTTCCACTGACACCGGCGTTATTTCCATTACCGGTAACGGTATTGTTTCCGTTTTCCGTAGTGTTTCCTGCATTGCCGGCACCATTGCCGGTGCCGTTCTGAGTTTGGTTTTGCGCCATATCATCAGGCTTTTTGTTGTCAGAGCCACAGGCACTTAAACTGGACAGCATAAAGACCATAAGAGACAGGAACACCAGCTTTTTTGCTTTTCTCATCTTTTCATTACCTCCATTTTTATTGAACGTTCTGAAACGCTTCGTTCAGTGTTAGTATGATGCGGAAAAGAGTTTTTATGCGTTCGGGTTGTTTCTTTTCTGAAAGTCGGGTAAAATGTTTGTGATTGAAAAAAGGAAAAAGGATTGAAAATTTATGGAATTCAGACCATGCATTGACATTCACAACGGAAAAGTAAAACAAATTGTAGGAGATTCACTTCTGGATGAGGGAGATCAGGCAGAAGAAAATTTTGTCAGTGAACAGGATGCTTCCTTTTTTGCAAAATTTTATGAAAAAAAGGGATGCTGCGGAGGACATGTCATTTTGCTGAATGCTTCCGACAGTCCCTATTATGAGGCAACAAGAAAACAGGCTCTGGATGCCCTGCACAGTTTTCCGGGAGGACTTCAGATTGGAGGAGGTATCACTTCAGAGAATGCGGAGGAATTTTTAGAAGCGGGTGCCAGTCATGTGATTGTGACCTCCTATGTATTTCGTAATGGCAGATTTCATCGTGATAATCTGAAGAAACTTGTGGAACGGGTGGGGAGCGAGCATATTGTACTGGATTTAAGCTGTCGAAAAAAGAATGGGGATTACTATATTGTCACCGATCGCTGGCAGAATTATACCCAGGTACAGCTTACAGTCCGGACAATGGAGGAGCTGGCAGACAGCTGCGATGAATTCCTGATTCATGCGGTGGATGTGGAGGGAAAGGCATCCGGCATTGAAATCAGTCTGGCACAGATGTTGGGAGAATGGAGAAAGAAGCCCATTACCTATGCAGGCGGTGTACATACTTACGAAGATCTTGCACTTTTGAAACGCCTGGGACATGGAAAAATTAATGTCACCATCGGAAGTGCATTGGATCTGTTTGGAGGAAATCTGGATTTTGATAAAGTGCTGGAGCTTGTAAAGAGCGAAGATAACTGATTAGAAAAAGAGCCACGGCAATAAGCCATGGCTCTTTATTAATCCGGTACTGACAATGCAAACTTCCATAAACATAAAACTATATATTTTAATTTAATAAAAGGTACATCGTGATACTGATTAATGCGTTATAAAAGAAATTATAACTTGGTTACGTTTACGGCCTGAGGTCCTTTTTCTCCGTTCACTACATCGTACTCAACTGCAGCGCCTTCCTCAAGGGATTTGAAGCCTTCCATGTTAAGTCCGGAATAATGTACGAATACATCATTTCCCTGCTCATCGGAGATGAAGCCGTAACCTTTTTGGTTGTTAAACCACTTTACTGTACCTTTGTTCATTATAGATACCTCCAAAAAAAATAAAAAATGTAATTATGGGCTTATGCACCATAACAGTTTTATACTAGCACACAGGCTTTCAAAAGTAAAGGGAATTGCAGGAAACATCAAAAAATTTTTTACAAAAAGTTGTAACTGTGATACACTGATTTTGTATAAATTGTACGGAGGTGGATTGACTGATGAAACATAATCAGATCAAGGAGGCATTTGCACAGATTTTCAATAAGGAGTTATGGGAAGAAATCTGGAAAAAGATAGATAATAAAAGGGTATTTACCCTGTTACTTGTGGTATTATTCTGTCTGGTATTTTTACCGGGCATCACCATCTATGATATGATTCACAGGCTGCAGGAGGATGTGTCAGCCAAACAGGCACAGATTGAAGAACTGACTACAACGAATCAGGCACTGGTTGTGGAAAACGAAGAATTACAGGCCTCTGTCCAGGTATTGAGCAGCACAGTCAATCTTCAGGCGGAACGCCAGGAGGAAGCAGCCAAACTCAGTATTCCGTCGGAATTTCCGGTCAACGGTAAGGTTTCTATGCTGGAGGTAACACAGGCGCAGATTGATGCAAAACAACAGGAAGCTGCCAATGCAGAAGAAGGCCAGGAAGTAGAGCAGCTGGCAAGTGACAAGCCAATTATGATTTTTACTGTGACAGATATTAATTCCGGCAGTTCGGTGATTGCCGCAGGATCTGGTACAGTGACGGCTGTGGAGGAAGACCCTCTGTATGGAAAGGTTGTGGAAATCGATCATGGGAATGGGTATGTCAGCTATTATCGGAATGCCGGAGCTGCCAAAGTAGCAGTGGGAGATAACGTGACCAGAGGAACGGTTCTTTTCGTGGTAGGAGCCAATAATATTATGATCGGTTTCCAGATTACGCTGGACGGACAGTATATCGATCCGGCTATTGTGGTGGATATTGCAGGCTAAGGTGAAACTTTACTTTATTACTTTCGTGTGCTAAAATATTATAGTAAACCAGTAAAGTTTTACAGTGAAAAAGCATCACGGAGGAAAAGCATGAATAAAAAGATCAGAACCGAAGAAGTGGATCACCTGTTTGACGGGATTTTGTGTTTAAAGACCAAAGAAGAGTGCTATCACTTTTTTGAAGATTTGTGTACGGTAAATGAGCTTCTTTCTTTATCCCAGAGATTTGAAGTGGCTTCCATGCTTCGAGATCATTGCACCTATCTGGAAATCGCAGAGAAAACCGGTGCATCCACAGCAACGATCAGCAGAGTAAACCGATCCCTCAATTATGGGGATGATGGCTATGAAATGATTTTTGAACGAATGGGTGAGAAGATTGAAAAATAAAATTTTTCAATCGAGAGATTTGTGTCTGCGCGCACTTGACACAAACTCGTTATGCGCAAAAAACGTGCGCAGAAATGTGGAAAAGAATGACAATTGAGACAGAAAATCTGATCAACAGCATATGTGCCAGCCTGGAGCGGATCAGCTATATCCGGCCGGATGAAATTCCAAATATTGCTTTATATATGGATCAGGTGACAACGTTTATCGATGAGCGGCTGCGCAGTACCACGCGGAATCCCGGTGAGGACAAAATTCTGACGAAGACCATGATTAACAATTATGCGAAGAACAATTTACTGCCTCCACCGGTAAAAAAGAAATACAAAAAAGAGCATATCCTTGTTTTGATTTTTATTTACTATTACAAGGGAATCATGTCCATGGGAGACATTCAGGTATTATTAAAGCCCATTACGGACAAGTTTTTCTCTGCGGAGGAAGGCTTTAACCTTCAGACGATTTATAATGAAGTTTTCAGTATGGAAAAGAGCCAGGTGGAAGCTTTGAAGGAGGATATGATCCAGAAGTATGAGACCTCGGAGAAAACCTTTGAGGATGCCCCGGAGGACAGCAGAGATTTCCTGAAGCTGTTTTCTTTTATTTGTGAATTAAGCTTTGATGTCTATGTAAAGAAACTATTGATTGAAAAACTGATTGATCAATTGGCACAGACACCCTTTCCGGATCAGACCAGAGAATCTAAAAAGGAAAGTAAAAACAAAGAGAAAAAATAACCGGAGAATAAAGAGGAGCGTTGACGAATAGTCAGCGCTCTTCTTGTATAGGATGAAATATCCGGTTTATTTCTTTTTTGGCTTTTCCTGCAGCATCTGATAGGAATACTGATGTGCATACAGATAATCCAGTCCACCGGTCCAGATGTCACAGCTGTAGTGGCTGTCATTCAATACGATATTGGCGTAGGTAGCGTACAGATATAAATCTCTCCGGCGTCCCTGAGCGATCCAAAGAGGATCACAGTAGAAGTCAACACCGCTTACTACCACATGGGAGTAGATATGGGGTTCATTGGAATTCTGACAGTATTCCGGTGATACATATACCTGATAGGCATTTAATCCCAGGGAATTCATCAGACAATTATAATAAATGGTTGCCTGCTCGGAGTTGATGGCGGTCTTTGTATCAACATAATATTCCTTTAAATAATTGATATAAGACTCTGTCACTGCCACAAATTTAGTGAGGTCATCCGTCTGGTTGGTGATGGCACTGTTATCAATAATTTTTACGAAAATGGGAGAGTAGGTATTGCTTCCCCAGTTATCTGCAGTGGATTCACTGTCAGCGGTAGGACCGTAAAGTGCCACTCCTTTGGGAGTTGTCTGTACCAGGTAGGCATTAAACTGGCGAACACCGGTGGCAGTATGATAGTCGATCAGAACAGCACCGGGCATGCCGGTATAGCCATCTTCCATATATTGGGCACGGATATTCGTACCTGCGGTACGGGTGAAATAGTAACCAGATACATAGGCAACTCTGCCCTGATAGGTGATTCGGAACCAGTCGGTGTCAGTCTGACCGGTTACCTGAATGACATCACGCGCCTGCAGGGTTCCAAGCTTTGCAGATTTGGAAGTAGGCATCTCACGGACATTCACAGTCTGTGTGGCTTCCAGGTATCCGTATTTTTCCCAGATGACATTACAGTAATCATAGGGATTGGGGCTGATTGCCTGAGCGGTGGAAACGGGAACCAGGCTGAGCAGTAAGGATAGTCCCAGCACCATGGCAATCATTCGGTGTTTTATATTTTTTCTCATAACGACACTCCTTCTTATCATTTATATCGTACTTTATTGTGAAAAACAATAGAGGGAAGGATGTTTTTTCAGAGAGGATTTCGTTTGAATTGTCACCCGCATTTCTGTTTCTTCATATAGTAAAGCGTATGAACCTGATTGGAGGAGTAGAAATGAAAACAAAAAACAAAGGGACGAGAAGAAAACAGAGCGTTGCCGGTATTTTACTGACAGCGCTTTTTGTGTGTATGATGACAGGCTGTGGCAGTAAGACTCCGGTATCCGGAGAAAAGGTATCGGGGCAGGAAGCTACGAAGGTAGTGTTGAATGAGGTTGCGCACAGCATTTTCTATGCGCCTATGTACGTGGCAATTGAGGAAGGATATTTTGCAGAAGAAGGAATTGAGCTGGAACTGGTAACTGGTTATGGCGCGGATAAAACCATGACGGCATTGCTTACAGGTGAGGCGGACATTGGATTTATGGGATCGGAAAGCAGCATATATACTTATCTGGGAGGAACGCAGGATTATGCGGTAAACTTTGCCCAGCTGACCCAGCGTGCAGGAAATTTTCTGGTGGCAAGGGAGCCGATAGAGGACTTTGACTGGTCATTGTTACAGGGACAGGAGGTTTTGGGAGGCAGAGCAGGCGGCATGCCCGAAATGGTTTTTGAGTATATTTTAAAGAAACACAATATGGATCCCAAAACGGATTTAAACATTGACCAGAGTATTGATTTTGGTTCCACCGCAGCTGCGTTTTCCGGCGGGCAGGGAACCTATACGGTGGAATTCGAACCCTATGCCACTTCTTTGGAACAGAAAGGAGACGGCTATGTGGTGGCCTCCCTTGGGGAAGCGTCCGGCTATGTTCCTTATACGGCGTTCAGTGCCAGGAAGAGTTATCTGGAGGCAAATCCGGAGATCATCCGGAAATTTGTCAATGCGTTAAAAAAGGGAATGGAATTTGCGGATTCCCATACCTCGGAGGAGATTGCAAAGGCCATTGCACCTCAGTTTAAAGAGACGGACCAGGATGCACTGAACACGATTGTGGGACGGTATAAGGCACAGGATAGCTGGAAGTATGATCTGGTGTTCACAGAAGAAGCGTTTACTCTGCTTCAGAACATTTTGGAGGAGGCAGGAGAACTTTCCCAGAGAGTACCCTATGAGGATCTGGTGAATGTGGACTTTGTAAAGTAGGAAAAATTCCCTTCAGGCTATCGACAGCATCGCTTTTTTTCGGTATAATAAAAAAGGTTGTACATCATATGTACTCAGGATGTCAAGAGGGACACAAGACGGCAGATTTCACTGCGTGAAATTAGCAAAACAAGGAGGATTAGAAATGGGAGTACTATCAAGATTCAAGGATATTATGGCGGCAAACTTTAATGCTTTATTAGATAAAGCAGAGGATCCGCAGAAAATGATTGACCAGTATCTGCGCAACTTAAACGATGATCTGGCTAAGGTAAAGGCCGAAACCGCTTCTGTCATGGCAGAGGAGAAGAGCGCAAAGAGAAAACTGGATGACTGCGAAGCAGAGATTGCTAAAATGGGCGAGTATGCGCGGAAAGCAGTTGCTGCGGGAAATGATGACGAAGCAAAACAGTTTTTAACGAAAAAGGCTGAACTGACACAGAAACAGACTGTCTTACAGCAGAATTATACTCTGGCATGTGAGAACGCAGCGAAAATGCGTGATATGCATGATAAACTGGAAGCAGATATTACTTCACTGAAGTCCAAACAGGAAATGTTAAAGGCCAAAGTAAAGGTTGCAGAAACCCAGCAGAAGATCAATAAACTTGGTTCCGGGCTGGAAAGCGCCGGCAATAACATGGCAGCATTTGACCGTATGGAAGAGAAAGTCAATAAGATGCTGGATGAAGCAGATGCCATGGCTGAGTTAAACAAAAATAAAACCGCTGCATCGGTGGAGGAACTTACCAGAAGATACGACGCAGATCACAAGACAGATCAGGTTGATGATGAACTGGCTGCTTTGAAAGCGGAAATGGGAATGTGAGGATAGCAATAAGATGGGATTATTTTCCAAGGAACTTTTAAATGTTGTAGAGTGGAATGAAAGTAAAGAGGGAATTATTTTCTGGAAATGGTCTAATGACGAGATCAAGAAAGGTTCCAAGCTGATCATCCGTCCCGGTCAGGATGCCGTTGTTCTGTATAACGGACGGATCGAGGGTATCTTTACCGATGAAGGCAGTTATGATATTGAATCACAGATCATACCTTTTCTCTCCACATTGAAATCTTTCAAGTTTGGTTTTAATACTCCCCTGCGGGCGGAGGTACTGTTTGTCAACACCAAGGAAATGCTGGTAAAATGGGGAACCAAGAATGCAATCAATGTGCAGGCTCCGGGACTTCCCGGTGGTATGCCCATCCGGGCATTCGGAACCTTCTCCTGTAAAGTGGGAGATTTCGATGTACTGATTGATAAACTGGCCGGTGTGAAACACCTTTACACAGTAGATGATGTGAAAGAGCGCATCACCTCTAATCTGGATTCCCTGTTAATGACCTGGATCGGCAAAGAAGGCAGAGATATGTTTAATCTGCAGTCTGATTCCAGAAGCATTGCCAAAGGAATTGCCAGCGATCTGGATATGGATATGCGTAAGATCGGTATCTGCATTACCGACTTTAACATTGAGAGTTTCTCCTATCCGGAGGAAGTAAGGAAAATGCAGGAAAAAGCGGCTGCACAGTCTATGGTAGGAGATATGAACCGTTATACCCAGATGGCAGCGGCAGATGCAATGTCCAAACCCGGTGCCCACTCCACTGCATCCGATATGGTAAACTTACAGATGGGTATGGCAATGGGACAGCAGCTTATCAACCAGATGAATATGAATCAGAATCAGGCACAGGTTCAGTCCCAGCCTCAGCAGGCAGGTGGCAGCACCGGAGGCGCTTACCCGAAATTCTGCCCCAGCTGTGGCACGAAGACCGAGGGAAAACCTTTCTGTGCAGAATGTGGTGCAAAGCTGTAAAGAGCATTCGACAAAAGATGTTATAATCATGTTATTCAGGACCCCGCGTCTGCGGGGTCTTGTTATTGCACAGGAATATAGGAAAGGTTATTTATTCGTTTATGAGCATGTATGATACCTTGAATGAACAACAGAAAGAGGGCGTATTTACCACGCAGGGACCTGTTTTGATTCTGGCAGGAGCCGGATCGGGAAAAACAAGGGTGCTGACCCACCGAATCGCTTATCTCATCGATCAGGAAGGCGTGAATCCCTGGAATATCCTGGCCATTACTTTTACCAATAAAGCAGCAGGAGAAATGAGGGAGCGTGTGGATAAACTAGTGGGATTTGGTTCAGAAAGTATCTGGGTATCCACTTTTCATTCCACCTGCGTACGGATTCTGCGCCGCTATATTGACCGGCTGGGGTTTGATACCAGTTTTACCATTTACGATACAGATGATCAGAAATCTATCATGAAAGATGTCTGCAAACGCCTGAATGTGGATACGAAGCAATATAAGGAAAGAGCTCTGCTGGGTGTCATCTCCTCTGCGAAGGACGAACTCATCAGTCCTACAGAATATCGATTGAGAAATGCAGGAGACTGGCGGGCAGACAAGATTGCTTTCGTTTACGAGGAATATCAGAATGCATTGAAAAAGAACAATGCATTGGATTTTGATGATCTTATTGTAAAGACGGTAGAGTTGTTTCGGAATTGCCCTGATGTGTTGGAATCCTATCAGGAGCGGTTTCAGTATATTATGGTGGACGAGTACCAGGATACCAATACGGCACAGTTTGAACTGATCCGTCTTCTGGCGGGAAAATACCGGAATCTGTGTGTGGTGGGAGATGATGACCAGTCCATTTATAAATTCCGTGGAGCCAATATCCGTAATATCCTGGACTTTGAACAGGTGTACCCGGAGGCGAAAGTGATCAAACTGGAGCAGAATTATCGTTCAACCCAGATTATCCTGGATGCTGCCAACAGTGTGATCGCCAACAACCGTGGGCGAAAAGAAAAATCTCTCTGGACCCGTATCAAAGATGGAGAGCAGATTCATCTTCGTCCCTTTGATACCGCTTATGAGGAAGCGGAGTACATTGCTTCGGATGTGGTACGAAAAGTAAGAACCGGAAAAGTCAAGTACGGAGACTGTGCCGTACTGTATCGTACCAATGCCCAGGCCAGACTGTTGGAAGAACAGTTTATCATGGAGGGCATTCCTTATGATGTGGTAGGGGGAACCAATTTCTATGCCCGCAGAGAGATTAAGGACATGCTGGCCTATTTAAAAACCATCGACAACGGAAGAGATGACCTGGCAGTGAAACGGATCATCAACATTCCCAAAAGAGGAATTGGTGCTACTACCATCAACCGGGTACAGGCTTACGCAGATGCTCAGAATATCAGCTTCTTTGCTGCATTGACACAGGCGGAGATGATTCCGGGAATCGGCAAGGGAGCATCCAAGCTTGCCCCCTTTGTCCTGATGATCCAGGTATTCCGCGCAAAGGCAGAGAATTATCATTTAAAGGAATTGATGTCCGATATTATTGAGACGACCCAATATGAAGATTACCTGGATGAGGGAGACAAGGAAGAAACCAATGACCGGATGGAAAATGTCCAGGAGTTATTGAATAAAATGATAGCGTATGAAGAAACGGTAGAGGAGCCTTCTCTCAGCGGCTTTTTACAGGAGGTGGCATTGGTAGCCGACATTGACCGGGTGGATGATGATGGAAACCGGGTGCTGCTGATGACGCTTCATTCATCCAAAGGACTGGAGTTTGAACAGGTCTATCTGGCGGGAATGGAAGATGGTTTATTTCCCAGCTATATGAGCATCCACTCGGAAAATGAGGCGGATTTGGAGGAGGAACGCCGTCTTGCCTATGTAGGAATCACCCGCGCCAAAAAAGATCTGACCCTCTCCTTTGCCAGATCCAGAATGATTCATGGAGAAACCCAATATAATCCGGTGAGCCGTTTTGTAAGGGAAATCCCCGGAGAACTGCTGGATGGCGAACTCAATCCTCCTAAACGTTTTCCATCTCTGGGAGATTCCTTCGAGGCTTCCTTTGAGGCATCCTTACATTCTCCGTCCCGGAGCATAAACTTCCGGGACGAAAAACCTGTGGGCTATTCTGGACAGGCGAAGCCTAAAGCAACTCTTCGCCCGAAAAAAACGGCTGAGGAGAATAAACCGTTCATTGCGAGAGGCATGGCATCGCTTAACGCTCCCGGCATTTCCAAAGGAGGCGGAGCCTTTGGAAAACCGGATTACGAGGTAGGAGACAGGGTTCGCCATATTAAGTATGGTGACGGAACGGTAAAAGCCCTGGAAGCAGGACCGAGAGATTATCGGGTGACGGTGGAGTTTGACTCCACAGGTCAAAAAATTATGTATGCCGGTTTTGCCAAACTGATAAAAATTTAAAAGTTCCCGAATCTAAAACCAAATCTAAAACTTTTATAAAGCCGTGGTAAAAACAGATAGGATGTGGTATACTATGTTATATTTTAGAAGAGCATTTCATATAACAATGCGAGAAAGGATGGACGCCCATGTATAGATTAGAAGATGTAATCGATATGAGTAAACTGAGTAAGATGGATTTAGGCAAGCTGGATCCTGGTAGGCTGGGAGCTTTGCTGGGTAAAAAGGAAGAAGAGAAGAAAAAGACCAACCCGGCTGTATGGGTGGCTGTTATTGCGGGCATTGTAGCTGTGGCAGCTGCGATAGGTTATGGTGTATACCGTTATTTTGCCCCGGATTATCTGGAGGATTTCGAGGACGATTTTGACGATGAGTTTGATGACGAATTCTTTGAGGATGAAGAAGAGGAATCGGATGAAGAGTTGAAGGATGAGGAATAACTTTTGATCAAAAGGTAAGACTGCCGTACTGCGCAGAAGAGGATTCTGACGGTACGGCAGTTTTTGCCTACATAGGAAATTCCTTCCTGAACAGGCAAAATGTTTCGCCTTGAACGCACTGCGACGGCATCAATACAGGGGATACCCAGGGAAGAGAATGTGAAGGATGAAAAAAGGTGTTACTTATGAGGGAATCGTAGAAAGAATCGACTTTCCCAACAAAGGAATGGTACAAGTCCTCATGGAAGATGGGACAACAGAGACTGCGCTGGTCAAAAATGCATTACCCGGGCAGAAAGTTTCTTTCCGTGTCAATAAGAACCGGAAGAAAAAAGCAGAAGGGGTGCTTCTGGAAGTGCTGGAGAAATCTCCTATGGAAAAAGAAGAAGCTGTCTGTCCCCATTTTGGTAAATGCGGTGGCTGTACCTATATCAGTCTGCCCTATGAAGAACAGCTTCAAGTGAAAGAAGGACAGATTAGAAATCTGCTGGCTCCCTATCTGGAAGAAAACCCGGAAATCTTTGAGGGGATCAAGGAAAGCCCGGTAATCTATGGTTACAGAAATAAAATGGAATTTACTTTTGGTGATGAGGTAAAAGACGGACCGCTGGCTCTCGGCATGCATAAGAGAGGAAGCTTTTATGATTTGGTGAGTGTGCGGAGCTGCCAGATTGTAGATGAGGACTATCGGAAAATTCTGGGTGGAGTACTGGATTACTTTGCCGGAACGGGATTACCCTTTTTCCATCGTCTGACCCATGTGGGCTATCTGCGCCATTTACTGGTTCGTAAAGCATCCCGCACCGGAGAAATCCTGGTGGCTCTGGTGACTACAACCCAACAGCAGCCGGATCTTACCGGATTTACCGTGATGCTGAGAGAACTGCCTCTGGAAGGAAAAATTGTAGGAATCCTCCATATTGAAAATGACAGTGTGGCAGATGTGATTCAGAGCGACCGGACGGAGCTTCTCTATGGACAGGATTATTTTTATGAAGAATTACTGGGACTGAGATTCCGGATTTCTCCTTTTTCCTTTTTTCAGACCAACAGCTACAGCGCAGAAGTTCTCTATGAGACAGTCCGTGAATATGTAGGAAATCTGAATGAGACCGGGGAAGAACCGGATAAAACGGTCTTTGACCTGTACAGCGGAACCGGAACCATTGCCCAGCTGATGGCTCCGGTGGCAAAGAAAGTGATCGGTGTGGAAATCGTGGAGGAAGCGGTGAAAGCGGCCAGGGAAAATGCCAGGGACAATGGATTGGATAACTGCGAGTTTATTGCAGGAGATGTCCTGAGGGTACTGGACGATCTGGAGCAGAAGCCGGACATGATTATTCTGGATCCGCCCAGAGATGGCATTCATCCCAAGGCAATCGGTAAGATTCTGGGATATGGTGTGAAACAGCTGGTGTATATTTCCTGTAAGCCCACCAGTCTGGCAAGAGATCTGGAGGCATTTTATGCCGCCGGTTATCGCATGACCCGTTGTGTCAGTGTGGATCAGTTCCCCTGGACCACAGGGATAGAGACTGTAGCGCTTTTAATAAAAACGTAAAAAGAGCCGCCGCGAAAATGCGGTGGCTCCTTTTAACAACAGGCTCAGCTGCCTCTATTTCTTTCTTTTGATATCAATGTAGTCTTCAATGATTTTTACGGTATGATCGATGCCCAGTTTGCTGCTGTTGATGGACAGCTCGTAACCCCGGGAATCACCCCAGTGCATGGGGCAGTGGCTGTTATGGTAAGCCTTTCTGCGGCGGTCTTTTTCCTTACAGAACACCTCAGCGTCGTGATGGCTCATGTTGTGGAGCTGGCAGATACGCTGAATCTTTGCCTCGGAATCCCCCAGGATAAAGATAGTGGTTAAGCCTTCCGTGCCCTGCAGTACATGCTCAGCACAGCGTCCTACGATGACGAAGGACTCACCTGAGGCAGCTTTTTCCTTTAAGTATTTAAACTGCAATTCAGCCACATTTTCAGCGGGAGATATACTCATGCCACGGACCTTGTGGTTAAAGAATAACCCTTTCTGTTTCTCATCAAAGGCAGACAGATCTTTTGCAGACAGATTCTTTTTCTCGGCCATTTCATCCAGCAGATTGTGGTCATAGAGGGGCAGTCCGTAATGGTCTGCAAGTTTCTGGGCGATTTCATGACCGCCACTTCCATACTCACGTCCAACAGAAATGATAAGTTGTTTTTCCATACTAGTTTCCCTCCTGTTTTATAAATATCTTACATAAATGCTGATAATAGAAAGTACTACTACTATTATAGTCGCAGGAGCCATCACTTTGCAATATTTTCCCCAACGGATGATGTAACCTTCCTTGGCTGCGGTTGCCACACCAACCACGTTTGCGGAAGCACCGATCGGGGTAGCAGAGCCACCTACATCAGTTCCCATGGCCAGAGACCATGCCAGAACATCCAGAGGAACCCCTTCGGTGGCAGCCAGTGTATTGATGATAGGAATCATGGTTGCTGCAAAAGGAATGTTATCTACGAATGCACTTGCCACAGCGGACAGCAGGATGATAATAGCAATCATCAGCATAAAGTTTCCACCGCTGATCTTACCGATGAAATCAGCCATTACGTTTAAGATACCGGTCTGCTCCAGACCACCGACAACGACGAACAGTCCGACGAAGAACAGCAGGGTTTTGTAATCCACACCTTTTAATACCTCGCCGATGTGTTTACCTGCAGCAATCAGTGTTACAACAGCAATGAAGACACCGATGGTGGATACGGTCAGTCTGGTGGTCGCGTGGGTAATCAGCAGAACAACCGCGCAGAGGAAAATCACGCAGCTTGTGATAAAGCCCTTCTTGTCCACAATAGCGGATGCCGGTGTGGGGAAAGACTGAATCATTTCCTCGGTAACCGGAGTCGACTTTAAATCTTTATGCAGAACCAGGTAAAAATAGATCACAACAGCGATCAGGGAAATTCCTGCAATCAAACCGGTGTTGGAGAGGAAATCCATGAAGGAATATCCAAGAGAGGTACCGATGATAATGTTAGGCGGGTCTCCGCACATGGTAGCAGAACCACCTAAATTTGCACAGAAGACTTCCGCGAGGATCATGGGAACCGGGTTGAATTTCAAAAGCTGTGCCAGTTCAATCGTGACGGTAGACAGGAACAAAATGACAGTAATGCTGTCGATGAACATGGACAGGAAGGCAGCAAGTACCATGAAGGTGATGAAAAGAGGAATCACCTGATACCTGACCAACTTTGCCAGTCTCATGCAGAGCCAGCGGAAGAAGCCTACACGGGCCATACCTTCCACCATGATCATCATACCTGCTACGAAGACAATGGTTTCCCAGTTGATACCTGCAGATACACCGGCGGATTCTCCGGCACGATACCAGAACTGGGGTGTAAAAAAACTATACAGATTCAGGGTTTCCCATACGGCGCTCATGCTGTGCATACCCACACCAAACACGAGGAGCAGTGTAAGTAATGCACATCCCAGGGTGACATAATGACGTTCCCAAATCTCGGTAATGATTAAGACAAACATTGCCAGGAAGATTATAACTGCTAACACTTGTGCAATCATTTTCCAGCCTCCTTTGTAATAAGAACTTTTGCATATGCGAGTTATTCTACTAGGTTTCCCTTCAAAATGCAAGTGACAAACCGCTGTATTTATCGTTTTGAAATCTCCGGTTTTAGAGAAATTTTCATGATTAAAATGACTGGAAACATAAAGGTGCTTATGCTAAAGTAGGAGACAGAAAAAGAATCCTGGAAGGAAGAATGCGGAATGATTAAAATTGATCTGATCACCGGCTTTTTGGGCTCCGGCAAAACAACTTTTTTAAAGCTTTATGCGAAACAGCTGATGAAGCAGGGATTAAAGGTAGGGATTCTGGAAAATGATTTCGGTGCGGTGAACGTGGATATGCTGCTGTTACAGGATTTGTTGGGGGAACAGTGCGATTTGGAGATGGTGTCCGGGGGCTGTGACAAGGACTGCCACCAGAGACGGTTTAAAACCAAACTCATCGCCATGGGAATGCGTGGCTTTGACCGGGTGATTGTGGAACCTTCCGGGATTTATGATGTGGATGAATTTTTTGATACGTTGCAGGAAGAGCCCCTGGATGAATGGTATGAGATCGGGAGCGTGATTGCCGTTGTGGATGCAAAGCTGGAAGAAACACTGTCCCCTGCCTCAGACTATCTCCTGGCGTCCCAGCTTGCAGATGCCGGACAGGTGGTTTTGAGCAAGGTACAGGAGGCAACGCCGGAACAGCTTACCCATACCATGGAACACCTGAACCGGGCATTGGAACAGATTCGCTGCGGGCGCCGATTGGGAGAGGATGTATTAAAAAAAGACTGGAAGGACTTTACCCGGGAGGACTTTGACAGAATCCGGGATTGCGGTTATCGCTCTGAACCCTATGTGAAAATGGAGCTGGACGAGGAAAAACAGTTTCAGTCACTTTTCTTTATGGAAATGCATCTGACACCGGAGCAGCTCCGGAATGCTGCAGAGCGAATTTTAAGAGCTCCGGAATGCGGCACGGTATTCCGGGTAAAGGGATTTACCCGGGAGGGGAATCACTGGATCGAGATAAATGCCACAAGGGAACAGACGGAAGTGAAACAACTGGAGAAGGGACAGGAAATCTTCATTGTAATCGGAGAAGGACTAAAAGAGGAGATGATCCGAAAACAATTACAATAAGAAACAATAAGCAAATCCGAAATACAAAATGAGAAAATTTCTCATTAACGTGAAAAGGACTGTAAGGTCCTTTTTTTGCGTGCTACAATCAGAAAATAAAAAACAAAAGAAACAAGGAGGATTCAATCATGTCAATGAAATTTAATGGAAAACACACAGGATTATTTGCAGCGGGCGTACTGTTCGGAACAGCAGGAATTAAGCTTCTGACCAGCAAAGATGCCAAGAAGGTTTATACACAGTGTACCGCAGCCGTTCTGCGTGCAAAGAAATGTGTCATGGATGTGGTAAATACTGCACAGGAGAACGCAGAGGACATCTATGCTGATGCAAAACAGATAAACAAAGACCGCGAGGAGGCTGACGAAGCTTTCGAGGATATCCCCGCAGAGGCAGCTGAGGAAGCTGCAGAGAATACGGACGAAGAAGGCGGACAGGCATGAGATTTCTCATAAAGCATGAAGGAAAGGGAAGACTGCGTGTCCATGTAAACCGCCATTCTCTTACTTATGCGGAGGCGGATATCCTTCAGATGTATCTGGAGAATGTACACGGAATCCAGGAAGTAAAGGTTTACGAGCGCTCTGCGGATGCCGCCATCGTCTATCGTGGCGGCCGGGACACAGTTCTGCAGGCATTGCAGAAGTTTGGATTTGACAGAGGACAGGTGCCGGAGACAGCCGTTGCCGGTTCCAGCCGTGAGATTAACGCGGAGTACAAGGAAAAGCTCATCGACAAAATCATCATCCATTATGGAAAACGATGGCTGTTACCCATGCCTATCCGCAGCGTGATTACCACCGTCAAATCCGTCAAATACATTGCCAAGGGCGTGAAAACCCTGTGGCAGCGCAGGATAGAAGTGCCGGTACTGGATGCAACAGCCATTGGCGTATCCGTACTGCGAAGTGATTTCGCCACAGCAGGCTCCATCATGTTCCTGCTGGAAATCGGAGAATTGCTAGAGGAGTGGACCCATAAGAAATCCGTGGAGGATCTGGCCCGGAGCATGTCCTTACAGACCACAAAAGTATGGCTGGTGACAGAGGACGGTGAAGATGTGCAGATCAGCACCGCAGAGGTAAAAGCCGGGGATAAAATCCGTATCCGGATGGGCAATGTGATTCCCTTTGACGGCGTGGTCTGCGGCGGCGAGGCGATGGTCAATCAGTCCTCCCTTACCGGTGAGTCCCAGGCAGTCAGAAAGGCGGAGCATGCCTCTGTTTACGCCGGAACCGTGCTGGAGGAAGGCGAGCTGACCGTGATGGTCAAAGCCACCAGCGGCGGCAGCCGTTACGAGCGCATTGTCACCATGATTGAGGATTCGGAGAAACTGAAATCCTCCGTGGAAAGCCGTGCAGAGCATCTGGCAGACAGACTGGTGCCCTATTCTTTACTGGGAACAGGACTGGTTTACCTTTTTACCCGGAATGTGACCAAGGCACTGGCAGTGCTGATGGTGGATTATTCCTGTGCCCTGAAGCTTGCCATGCCGGTGACCGTGCTTTCCGCCATCCGTGAGGCGAATCACCATCATATCACTGTCAAGGGCGGCAGATACATGGAGGCGATGGCAGAGGCAGATACCATTGTCTTTGATAAGACAGGAACTCTGACCAAAGCACTTCCCCATGTGGTAAAAGTTGTATCTTTTAACGGCATGCCGGAGCAGGAGCTGCTGCGCACTGCAGCCTGCCTGGAGGAACATTTTCCCCATTCCATGGCGAGAGCCGTGGTGGATGCCGCAGAAGAACAGGGACTGCACCATGAGGAAATGCACTCCAGGGTGGAGTACATTGTGGCGCACGGTATTGCCACCACCATCGGAACCAAGCGCGTTGTCATCGGAAGCTATCACTTCGTCATGGAGGACGAACACTGCAAGATTCCTCCCCACATGGAAGAACGTTTCGAGGATTTACCCAGGGAATATTCCCATCTCTATCTGGCAATCAACGGAGAACTGGCAGCGGTTATCTGTATTGAAGATCCCCTGCGGGAGGAGGCACATCAGGTGATTCAGACACTGAAATCACTGGGCATCACCAATGTGGTGATGATGACCGGTGACAGTGAGCGGACTGCCCATGCCATCGCTGCCCGTGTGGGTGTTGACCAGTATGATTCCGAGGTACTGCCGGAGGATAAAGCTGGCTTCGTGGAGAGACAGCGGGCAGAAGGACACAAGGTCATCATGGTGGGAGACGGCATCAACGACTCTCTGGCATTGTCCTGTGCCGATGTGGGAATCGCCATCAGTGACGGCGCGGAAATCGCCCGTGAAATCGCGGACATCACCATCCAGGCGGATGATTTGCAGGAGCTGGTAACCTTAAAGCTGCTCAGCAATGCCCTCTTAAAGAGAATTCACGGCAATTACCGTGCGATTATCGGCATCAACAGCGGTCTGATTGTGGCGGGCGTGGCAGGCATCCTTGCACCCACCACCTCCGCATTACTGCACAATACCTCCACATTGCTGATTGGACTCCACAGCATGAAGAATTTATTAGAAGAGTAATTTGAAAGCAAAGTAATTAAAGAAACTTTCTCATTTAAATCTCTTGCAAAAGAAACGCGGTTAGATTAAACTAACTGTGAATAGGTCGTGTGAACTCCATTGCTGCCGAAGGCGTGATGAACCTTCGGCGGAGTTACACCATATCTTAGATGTGAAATCACAGATAGGAAGGGACTTATTGGCAGGAAAGGAGAAAGCACTTATGAATTATTTGGAAATTGAGAAAGTAGTCGGACGTGAGATTTTGGATTCCAGAGGAAACCCTACCGTAGAGGCAGAGGTTTATCTGGCAGACGGCACCATCGGGAGAGGAACTGCACCCAGCGGTGCATCCACCGGTGAATTCGAGGCACTGGAGCTGCGGGACGGCGACAAGAGCCGTTACCAGGGCAAGGGTGTACAGAAAGCCTTAGAGAATATCAATACCACCATCCATGATACATTAGTCGGAATGGACGCCTCCGACATTTACGCCATCGACAAGGCAATGATTGCCGCAGATGGAACAAAAGACAAATCCAACTTAGGCGCCAACGCTATTCTGGCAGTATCCATTGCCTGCTGCAGAGCAGCATCCATCGCGCTGGATATTCCCCTGTACCGCTTTCTCGGCGGTGTGTCCGGCAATCGTCTGCCGGTTCCCATGATGAACATTATCAATGGCGGATGCCATGCGTTATCTTCCGGACTGGACGTCCAGGAGTTTATGATTATGCCTGTAGGCGCACCTTCCTTCAAAGAGTGCCTGCGCTGGTGTGCAGAGGTATTTCATGCCCTTGCCGCTATTTTGAAAGAGAGAGGACTGGCAACTTCCGTAGGTGACGAGGGTGGTTTTGCTCCCGCACTGAAATCCGATGAGGATGCCATCGAGACGATTCTGGAGGCAGTGAAAAAAGCAGGCTACGAGCCTGGCAGAGATTTTCGAATCGCCATGGACGCCGCATCCAGCGAATGGAAAACCGGCAAGAAGGGCGAGTACAAACTTCCCAAGGCTGGCACCGTTTACACCTCCGAGGAACTGATTGCCCACTGGAAAAAGCTGGTAGAGAAATACCCCATTATCTCCATCGAGGATGCACTGGACGAGGAGGACTGGGAAGGCTGGCAGAAACTCACCGCAGAGCTGGGGGACAAAGTCCAGCTGGTAGGCGATGACCTCTTTGTAACCAATACCGAGCGTCTGGCAAAGGGCATCTCCCTGGGCTGTGGCAACTCTATTCTTATCAAGTTAAACCAGATTGGATCTGTCTCAGAGACCCTGGAGGCAATTAAGATGGCACATAAAGCAGGCTACACCGCAATTTCTTCCCATCGCTCCGGTGAGACGGAGGATACCACCATCGCAGATTTGGCAGTGGCATTAAATACCTGCCAGATTAAAACCGGCGCACCCAGCCGTTCTGAACGTGTGGCAAAATACAACCAGCTCCTCCGCATCGAGGAAGAATTGGGAGAGGCTGCGTTTTATCCTGGAATCAAGGCTTTTAATGTTTAAGAATTATTCAAGAATTATTCTCAATAAACAGCCTTGACGGGCAGTAACAAACATGATAAGATAAACACAGTTAGATACAACTAACTACTGACTGACATAATATTTCTTGAAAAGGGCGTTTCCCTACACCGGAAATGCCTTTTTTCAAAGAAAGAGGTTAGACAAAACTAATTAAAAAGCGACAGCAAAGCTGGAAAGCAGTATAGCAGCGATGCAGCAAAGGAGTCATGATGTTCGAGCGTTATCTGATTGAAAACTGTTCCCCCACATTGGCATCCTTAAAGACGGCGAATCTGTTCCGTTACACTTATGATACGGAGGAAGAACTGCAGGAATCCGTGGAAAAGTGGAATGACCAGATTGCTCCGAAAGGGGTATCAGTGGAAATTTTATATCAGACAAAGGAATGGGCGCTTATTTATGTGTACCGCCGGATGGCACTGGAACGGGATTTACATAGAGATGGCACAGAGCAGCTGCTGGAGCAGTGTGGCTACGGGCATGCAGTGACCGTGGAAACAGCCATCCCTCATCTGAAAACCCGGTTACAGGCAGACGGCAGTTTCCCTCACGAAATCGGACTCTTTCTGGGCTATCCCCTGGAGGATGTCATCGGATTTATCCGGAACCAGGGGCATAACAGCAAATGCACCGGTTACTGGAAAGTGTACGGGGACGCAGCGGAGGCGGGCAGAACCTTTGCCCGGTTTCGCAAATGTCAGGATGTCTATGGACGGCTCTGGAAGGAAGGACGCCGCAGTGTGCTGCAGCTGACGGTGGCGGTGTAGGAGAATACGGACGGGGTACCATAAACGGAAAACGATGGAGAAAATCCATGGATATGAAAAAGAAAACAGTGATGGGCGAAATAGACCCTTCACAGAAAGGCTGGTTAATATGAGTAAAGTAGCAGTAGTATATTGGAGTGGCGGCGGAAATACCGCACAGATGGCAACCGCAGTGATGGAAGGCATCCAGGCGGCAGGCGGAGAGGCAACCGTATTTTTCGCAGGAGAGTTTGATTCTTCTAAAATGGATGACTTTGATGCCATCGCCTTCGGCTGTCCTGCCATGGGAGCAGAGGTGCTGGAGGAGAGTGAGTTCGAGCCGATGTTTCGGGACTGTGAGAGCAAACTTTCCGGCAAAAAAATTGTCCTCTTTGGCTCTTACGGCTGGGGAGACGGCGAGTGGATGCGTACCTGGGAGAGCGAGTGCAAGGCAGATGGCGCAGTGTTCGCATACCCCTGTGTCATAGCACACGAAGCCCCAGACGCGGATGTGATTGCACAGTGCAAAGAAGCAGGAAAAGCACTGGTATAGTTATTATCCTTTGTAAAAAGGGAAGTAGAAAAGAGAAAGAAAAAGGCTCCGGCGGATTGCCGGAGTCTTAGGAAAACATTGAAGCAAGGAACGGTATAGCTTAACGGCTATGCCGTTCTTTGCTCTTTTTTACTTGTGTTACGGGCATTTTCGCTTACCCGTGTGAAGTCAAATGCACCGATGAAGTTATAGACGACGGTGATTTCCCGCGTTCTGGATTTCTTGTCAACATGGGAAACTTCGATTCTGTCAATGAAAGCACGGAGAACAGCCGCGTCAAGCTCCTGCAAATCCGTGTAAGGCCCTTTGCATCAATCAAAGTTTCCTGTCGGCACTTTGGGCAGTATAGCGGGAATTTGCGCAGTTCGGTATCTTCGTAGAGCTTGGTTCGGGTCTTGTTTTTGCATATCGGGCATCGTACCCTGCGCTGCCAGCCAACCCATAAAGAAGCCTCCTTTCGTTTTTACGCCATGATTGCGTCCATAATCGTTTGAATGGTATTATAGGTATCATCAAAGGGAATATCCTTTGCATACTCATACTCGCGGCTGTATTTCTCCCACAGCCTACGGAGCGTATCGCTTTCGCGGATCTCTTTCATAATCTCCGGGTAGTCTGTCAGGATCATGCCGCTGCCGCGTTTCTGTGTCGTCCGTTCCAGCGCCCTGCGCAGCGTCGCTTTGTCACATTCCGCGCCGCGCAGCGCGTACAGGATATGTACGTCGTAATAATCTCTCGGACGGGTATTCGCAATGTTGCGGGACAGCACGGTTTCCAGCTTTTCTGCCAGTACCGTTTCAAGGTTGTAGGCAAGAATACTGATTGTGCGGTCATCGAACAGCAGCGAGAATGTGTATTCCACCTCACGGGGCGTTATCATGTCGCCCGTGGTGACATCCACCGTCAACGGTACGCTGATCGGCGGATAGTTTGCTTTCAACGCGACCCGGATGCCGGGGTAATCGTCGGTTTCCCTAATGTCAGAGATACCGACGACCTCAAACTGCACGTCGTCGGCAATCTGGACAGCGCAAATCTCTGTAAAGATTTTGCGGATTGCTTCATGCGTCAGGGTGAAGCCCTTGATCGTCGTGTCCAGATCCATTGTTGCCCGCGTGTCCAGTCCCACAATGGCGGAAATCAGGAATCCACCTTTGAGAATGAAATTGTTCTTATAGGGCGAGAGCGAAATCCGTTCCAGCAGCCGTTCGAGCATATAGTTCTGCATGACAAGCTGTGCCGAAATATGCTTCTCTGCCGCTTTATTCTTGATAAAGGCTTTTAGTTGCATCGGATTTTTAGTCATCATAGCAAAACCTCCATGTATCGCAACACCTTAGGCTTCACGCGAAGCTGGTCTGCGTACTGCATCAGTTTGTGAATGTTCTTATCCTTGGACGCAGCGTAGCGTTTCATGGCTTCTCCGACGATCTGAACATCGCTGCCGCTGCCGCGCAGGATGTCGCACAGCGTCCGTTCCAAATCGTAAACACGAATCGGATTGCCGGAGGGGGATTCAATTTGAGTTTGTCCGAACTCGTAGTTCTCCGGCACAACACGCTTGATGCTTAAGTTCTCCTGCTTCAAGGACGGGGCATTGTAGCCCTTGGGAAAGGTCATCGTATATTTCGCCGGGGTACGGTCTGAATAGCCCAACAGATACAGGGCAGTATCGTGCGAGTAAATCCCGCGCCCATACTTGCGCTGCAAGAGGTAGAAATCGTCCTCCCATGCGCTGCTCCGCACATACAGACCGCGCCCAAAACGGTACATCTCACCGCTCTTGACAAACTCCTGTAAAACGCTGCGATGCAGTCCAGCTTCCGTCACCTGCGCCGCGGTGATCGTGCCATTCTTCGACGCTTCCAGCAGTTCTTCGATTTTCTCCTTGGCGTTCATGCTTCTCACCTCGCTTTGACAATCACACATTATATTATAGAGAAATAATGTGCGATCGTCAACCGCAAACGACGAACACACATTAAATTACTTGGAAATAATGTGCGAATGTCAGAGAAGCTAAAAGACCTGTCCTGTTCCTGCCCACGATGGGGGGACAGGATGCTGTCGATGTTCTGCTTGCAATCCTCGCAGTCGGCACAGCCGCCGTTTTCGTAGCGGTCAAAGCCGGGCTTTCCTCGCATGAGCATTTCAAACGCACGGCTGCTGCCGTTCGTAAAGTACATTGTGGCTGCACCTCCTTTCAGATTTGGGCAGAAAAAACGCCGTAGACTTTTCTCAAAATCTACGGCATGGGCGTATGCGAAAAGGGATGCTGCCTTGGCGGTAGCATCCCTTTTGTCGCTTGGTTATTCAATTTTTGAGCGAACCTGTTTACCCTCTGCCCTTAAAAGCGTTGATTTTACAGGGTTTCTGCTTGTTTTCCTATGTCAACGCTCTTGATTGCCGGAGTCTTTTTGTGGGTGCGTTTTGATTAGCCAAGTAAGGACAGAACGCTCTGGTTAGACTGGTTAGCCTGTGCCAACATGGATGTTCCTGCCTGAGCAAGAATATTGTTGTTGGAGTATCTAACCATCTCAGTAGCCATATCGGTATCACGAATCTGGCTCTCTGCGGAAGTGGTGTTCTCTACAACGTTATCCAGGTTGTTGATGGTGTGCTCCAGACGGTTCTGGATGGCACCGAGAGCGGAACGCTGTTCGGATACCTGCTGGAGAGCAGCCTTAACAGTTTCGATAGCGTTTAAGGAGTTGGAATCGTCTTTGCCGTCAACCTTAATGCCTTTGATACCAAGACTGCTTGCACTCATGGCATCTAATTCTACGGAAATCTGGTTGTTTGTTGTAGCGTCAGCGCCTACATGAAGGGTTAAGGTTAAAGCACCGACCTCCTTCTGAGTCTGTTGTGTCATCTGGGTAATATCCGCCTGGGTTGCCTCGGCTTTCTTTCCGTTGGCATCCAGCTTGAATAAACCACCCTTGTACTTACCATCCTTATCAAAATAGGAGTACAGACCGTTTGCTGCTACTTCATTACCATCAGCATCCGTTAACTGCTTGTCGTTTCCGTATTTGGAAAAGTCGTCTGAGGTTACAGCGCCAGTACCGGTGTAGGAAACAGCCTTGAAAATTGTATCCTGGGTGGATAAAGTAAAGCTGTCGCCAGCGGCAATTTTACTCTCAACATTATTGGTTACGGTATACAGGTCAAGAGAAGATTTAGCCTTAACAACTGTCCATGTTTCTCCGATAGCAGTCTGTCCATCAGCACCTAGAAGTGTGGTTCCTTGATTACCTGCTGTTTTGCCATCTTTCATAGCCTCTGTGACTTTGGCATCTCCTGCTGAGTCGCCAACTTCGACGCCATGTGTACCGGCCTTTGCGTCTTTAACAGAGCCGTAAACCGTTGTTCCAACAGCGATTTCAGTATCAGCTGCAATAGCAACCACGTTTCCATTTGCATCTTTTGTGAACAGCTCTTTGTTCGCTTTCATGGTCACTGCCTCAATAAGGTCGTTGTCATTTTTGCCAGTACCGCCATCTAATTTAGCAGTACCGGCAGCAGTTCTGCCAGTATAATAGGTCTTTGCATTATCTAACACAGTGCCTTCTTTGATTTCTGCACCGGTTACATCGTACAGGGTCTTGGCTGCAGTATACTGTTTCTGGGTGTACTCATAGGTCTTGGTGGGGGTAGCAGTATCGTCGCCCTTTAACAGATAAGTCTCATTGAACTTGGTTGTCTCTGATACACGGTCAATCTCTGTGGTCAGCTGGTCGATTTCTGCCTGGATGG
>ERZ857629.564-NODE-564-length-49489-cov-16.877696_pt1 | contig 49489 bp, 54 predicted proteins | sample MGYA00519700_ERZ857629 | MGnify/ENA primary metagenome ERZ857629 (study PRJEB31778, sample SAMEA3449351) | human gut metagenome | biome: human gut; feature: human-associated habitat; material: faeces | place: United Kingdom | collected 2010/2012 ... | reverse complement strand
AGCAGGCAATACCACATCTATTAGTTGTAATCTTGGAAAATCTTCTCCTTCAAGTACCGGTAACAAACCAATAACCCCAACAGGAAACGAAAACATAAAATATAATGTTTCTAAAGATACTATTAAAGTATGGATCGAAGAAAAAAAGAACTATTATGTTTCTCATATCTGGGTAAGTGACGCCTACAATCAAATGAAAACAACTGTTCCTGCAAATTTTGGAAAAGTGCTTCTAACCCCTAAAGATCTTCTTCTTCAAGACATTAACAATAAAGGTTACCAATCGAAAACTATTATCGCCGTTAATGCAAGTGGTATCGTTTTAAAAGAACACTTTGATGATGCTTACTACCAAGCAAATAATCGTTGGAATAAAAGTAGTGTTAGTCCCATAGTAATTGTTGATGGTAAAGTATTAAGAGATATCTCTGATGGAAAAATTCCCGATAGCAAACATATAACTTATGGATTAAAAAAAGATGGCTATCTTGGTTATTATAATTACTTAAAAGGAACCAATGTAAAAGAAAACATTAATACCTCCAAAAAAATAATCAATGATGGCATAAAATACACTTTTGCCTTTAACCCTGTTTTAGTAGAAAATCACCAAATAGTATCTCGAGAAAAAGATCCTAACATAAGACAAGGTCTATGTCAAATAGATAAAAATAATTTCGTTCTAATTACTAACAACTCATCAGAAAGAAGTATTGGTTTTACTTTCTATGATTTAGCAAACTATATGGTCACTCTAGGATGTACCACTGGCTTTAACCTAGATGGTGGAGGTTCCACAACCCTTCTATTTAAAGATAGCAGTAGCAATATTAATGTTCTCTACGGAAATAATCGTAAAGTTGCAGATATCTTATATTTTCACGAATAAACTAACAATTAAATAACCACCCGTTTTACGGGTGGATTTCACATAGCCTATAAGGCCAAAATATCCGCAAGCCCGCAAATGGAGGCTTGCTTTCACTTTGTTCAAGTCTCGTGCAATGACTACTTTAATATACCCTTAAAAGGGTTCTCATATTCTTTCTTTGTTAGTTTGTCTTCCATCATATCTTCATGTTCCTGCTCTCTTATTTATTTTAGGATAGTTGCTTCATTTAGGCCAACTGTGCTAACATAGTAGCCAGTTGCCCAAAACTCTCCATTCCCAAATTTATATTTTAAATTAGTATGTTTTTCAAATATCATCAAGCTGCTTTTTCCTTTTAAATATCCCATGAAATATGATACACACATTTTAGGTGGAATTTCTAACAGCAAATGTACATGATCTGGCATCATGTGGCCTTCAATTATATCTATACCTTTCCACTTACACAAATCTTTAATGTATTCTTGTATATCCTTCCTTAATTTGTTATATATAACTTTTCTTCGAAATTTTGGAATAAATACAATATGGTACTTGCACATATACTTAGTATATGATAAACTTTTAGCCATGACATCTCTCCTTTCGTGCATAATATTGGGCCTAAACAGCCATATTATAGCACAAGAGATGTCATTTTTGATGCCTTGCCCTTAGCAAGGTACACCCTAAAGATGATTAAAAAGAAATGTTTCAAGCATTTCTTTTTAATTAACCCTATACCTAGCTATTAAAGTAATATTCTTATCTATTTTCGTATCAAAATTAAATTCCTTACCTTCATATTCCCAATACATAAACTCATATCCCTCTTTCACTGCTAAAGGAGCATTAATCTTACCTCCCGATTCGATAGTAATTGCCTTTAACTCATTTCCCCCATCCGTATCAAATAAAACCGTCACATAAGAAATAACTTCCCAATTAGCCTCCAAAGTCAGATCCTCATTAATTTCTTTATCAAATAAATACTTATTTCCCTCTAAAGTCCAATAAGTAAATCTATATCCAAGCCTACTTGGTTCCTTAACAACACTTGGAATTTCCCCCTTCGTATATTCTTTACTTACAATTCCTGATCCCCCATTTAACACAAACTTAATCGTAACTACCATTTTTTCATATTTTGCCACCAACTTAATATCTTTAGTAACTGGTAAATCAAAATCATATAATTCCCCATCTAAATACCATCCCAAAAACCTATACTTATTCTTATTTATTGCTTTTGGTTCATTAACCTTCTCATTCTCTCTAATTGTTTGAGTTTTAATAACATTATTTCCAAAATCAAAACTAACCGTATACTTTTTAGCAATATTAGGGATCTCTACATAAGTAGCAGTAAGCGTCATATCCTCCTTAACCGGAGTATCAATATCATACTCCAATCCATTTTTTAAAAGAGAAACAAAAATATATCCATCTTTTTCCGGTATATCTACATCCTTTAAATTAGAACCTGTTGGAATATTTAAACTAGCAAGTTGAGTTCCATCCGCTAAATTTATTGTTACCGTATACGTCTTACTCTTACATCCTGTTAAAGCCAAAACAAATATTATAATTATTAAATTTATTTTTTTCATACCCTATTTATCACCCGTCAAATTAACAATTTTAGAAGCCACTATCTGATAATCATTCAATCGCTTTTCTACCTTACCATATACCTTAATTATATCACGAATTTTAATATTCCTATTATCTTTATAAACATTTGGAAACAATGTTACATCAATTTGACAGTATTCATCACTAGCCTTTAAAAAAGCCATTACATCATTCTTCTTTGTAACTATTTCCCTAACCATATCAACTTCCAATACCATCTCAATATACTTATTTAAATAATTATCTATCTTAAGTGTACTTATACTATCACTATTCTTATACTTACTAACCGGATGATTAGATAAATAAAACCCATATACCATAAATTCTATCTCAATCGCTTCATCCCTACTATATTCCGGACATTCCAATATAATTGGTTCTTCCACCACAAAAAGCGAACTATCCTTAGCCAAATCTACATAATTTAAAATATTATCTAAATTACTAATCAACGTCTTCCTATTATATCCACTCTCTCTAAAAGCCCCTGCTAAAATTAATGCTTCTAAAACTTTCCTATTAACCGTCTTATCATACACTCTTAAAACAAAATCAATAAAACTCTTAAATTCCCCTTTTTCCCTTTCCTTTAAGATAATATTAACTATATTTTGTCCAACATTCTTAATAATTGATAAAGGACAAATTATCTCTTTATTACGAATAACATAATTACTTAAAGACGTATTAATTTCTGGAGCATTAACCACTATATTATTCTGTCTTAATTTAGCTATATACATACTAGTCTTCCAAACATTATTAACTGCCCCAGACAATAAAGAAACCATAAAATAACTATAAAAATGTGTCTTTAAAAAAGCCATCTTATACGCAATCATCGCATATGCTACTGCATGTGATTTATTAAACCCATAATTAGCAAATTTCATTATTAACTCATATACTCTTAAAGCTAACGTCGAAGTATACCCATTCTTAATACTTCCAGAAATAAACTTATCTTTTTCTCCCAAAAGAATATCTTCTTTTTTCTTAGCCATTGCCCTTCTTAAAATATCTGCTTCTCCCAAAGAGAATCCTGCCATCGTACAAGCTATCTGCATTATCTGTTCCTGATAAATAATAATTCCATATGTCTCCTTCAATATTGGCTCTATTGAACTATCTAGATAATCTATTTTTATAAGACCCTCTCTTCTCTTTAAATATTCCGGTATACTGTCCATCGGCCCAGGACGATACAAAGAAATTGCTGCTACAATATCCGCAAAATTTTTAGCTTTAAGTTGTTGTAGGAATCTAATCATTCCCGGAGATTCAAACTGAAAAACTCCTTCAGTATCCCCTCTAGAAAATAAAGAAATTGTCTTGGGATCATCCATTGGAATATTTCCAAAAGTAATATTTAAATTTAAATCTCTTCTTATATTATTAATAACTTCATCAATCATTGTTAAATTAGAAATAGATAAAAAATCCATCTTTAATAATCCTAACGGTTCCAAATAATCCTTCGTATACCCAGATAAATACATTCCCTCATCATTCTTATATAAAGGTATTGTCTCATCAATATCATATTTACTCATTACTACTCCTGCCGCGTGAATAGAAATATGTCGTGGTAATCCCTCTAAATGAATTGCTATACTATATAACTTTTTTACCTCATCATTCGTATCTATTAACCTCTTCAAATTAACATTTTCTCTATAAGATGATAACAAATCCTTATTACAAAGCTTGGCTACCGTATCTATTAAACTACCATTTATCTTTAAAACTCTTCCAACATCCCTAATTGCCTGCTTAGCTCCCAAAGTATTAAAAGTAATAATTCCTACAACCTTCTTAGCCCCATACTTAGAAATAACATAATCAATAACCTCCTGCCTTCTATTCGCATCAAAATCAATATCAATATCCGGCATCGTAACTCTCTCTTTATTCAAAAATCTCTCAAACAAAAGATTATACTTAATTGGATCAACATCTGTAATTCCCAAAGTATAACTAACCAAAGATCCCGCAGCTGATCCCCTTCCACAACCAACTAAAATATTATTCTTTTTCGCATACAAAACATAATCATAAACAATCAAAAAATAATCATTAAAGCCCATCTCATCAATAACCTTTAACTCATAATCAAGTCTCTCCTTATAATTATCTAAAATACATCCCTGAAGCCTCTTTTTTAACCCCTTATAACTTAATTCTCTTAAACACTCCTTACTATCAATACCCTCTTTATATATTGGTAATAAATCATTCTGATAAGTTAAAGAAACATTACAATTATCAACAATATAAGAAATATTTAAAAGAACCTCTTCATCCACCAAAGAAGAAACCTCTTCTTCTGTTAAAAGATGATTATTAACATAATTATTAAAAGTATACTCCCCAAGAACCTTCCCATCTCTAATCATCTTAGCATAATCTAAATAAATACCCTCATTCTTATTTAAATATCTTACATCAGTAATAAGTACCTTCCTATCACTATTCTTATTCTTATCTAACAAACTACTATATCCAATAAACCTATCTTCATATATTAAATATATCTCTTCATCATAAAAAGAAAAAGGCATAATTAAAATAAGATTATCCCTATACTCAACTAAATCCTCTATCACTAACTCCCTATAAGATCTAATCGTAGATAATTTTATTAAATTCTTATACCCATCATTATTTTTAGCATACAATAAAATTTTTATCTCTTTTACTGATAACTCTAATCCGATAATTGGTTTAATCTCATTCTTCCTACATTCCGTATAAAACTCCATTACCCCAAACATATTATCCTCATCAGTAATAGCAAGCGCCTTATATCCAAAATTATGAGCCAACTTTACAAGTTTAGGAATACTATTTAAACTATCTAAAATTGAATAACTAGTCTTAACTTGTAAAGCCGTATACTTCATAATATAACACCCTCTCTAACTAAAAACGCCACATAAAATATAAAATAGCAATAACTGAAATAGCAATAACCGTAGCCAAAATAGCTACACTACTAAATCCTTGACTCTTAAATCCAATATCACTACCCAATATACTACCTTTAAACCTCTGTGCTAACTTACTTTCTTCTTTCTTAGTCATATTAGCCAAACGATAATTTCCCTTTAAAGAAACATCCAAATTATCCATTGAACTAATCTCCATTGTTTCCTCTGTACCATCATCATTCTTAAAATTTTTAACTATCTTATTCATAATACCCTCACTTTCTTCTATTTACACTGATTAAAGTCATACTATCAGCCAGTTGTTTAACTCTTTCTATTATTCTTCTAGCCTTAACACTATCAACCTCTCTATTAGTTACTGCTAAATGATCCTCAAGCTCTTTAATAGTTAAATTTGAAGTAAAGAACGTTGGTAAAGCCTCGTCCATTCGATATTGCAAAATAGTTCCCAAAATCTCATCTCTACTCCATTCAGTAACACTCTCTGCCCCAATATCATCTAAAAGAAGATAATCAGCCTTTTTAATCATATTAATCTTTTCCTTAAACTCTTCATTATCATAAAAAGATTCTTTTAGACTCCTTAAAAGCTCCGAATAACATACAATAACCACTCTCTTACCATCTTTAGCAAGTTCATTTAACATTGCCGATAAAAGATACGTCTTACCACATCCAAAATTACCATTTAAATATAAACCCTTCTGACTTATATTCTTCTTAACATTAGTAAGATAATTCTTAATCCATTTAATTACTTCAAATCGATTCTTATCACCAGTATCTATCTCTGCCATTGAAGCTTTCTTTATTTCCTTAGGAATATTAAAATAATATATATTATCTAAATACTTATTCCTCTCATCTAACTCCTTCTTATACCTACAAGGAACATAAGAAAATTCTAAATCATCCCCATTCGCATCTGGATAATTTACATATCCACATACCTCATTCTTACACTCCATTATATTCTTACAATTTTTACAATTATCATATTCCCTTGCTGACACTTCTAACTTTGTCGTATACTTCATAAGCGTCGTCGTCTTAAGTTTAGTACCATTAGCAATCCTTCTAAAAGTCATATCCTCATCATACCTCTTTCGATAATCAGATTCTAACTTATAATCAGACTTTCCATATTTTCCATATATCTTATCCTTTAATGATTCCATATTAACGATACTCCTTTAGCATTTCATCAATCATCTTCTGCTCTTCAGCAGTTGCCGAAGAAGCTTCCACATTCTTATCAAACCAAGCCGGTACCGTTCCATCTTTCTTTGGTACTTTACTAGTTTTTGTACTCACCTGCTTATGATTCTTCCTTGCAATATCCATCGCATCCTCAACAGTCTCAATATTTTTTCTCTTCCATTGACCTGCGATAGTCTCTACCAAATTCCTACTAAGTTTATTATCATTTGTCTTTAAGACATAATCCACTAAAACATTAATAACCCCCGGTGGCAACTTATAATCAATATATAAATCCTCCAGTAACTTAACATCTCTTTTTACCGGTTCAGCATCCTTATGCTTACTCCTTAAAAAATCATATGGATTAGTAGTCTCAAAAGTATATATCATCTTAGCAAACCTTGAATTATCCCCAATTGGCTTACGTAAATATTCCGGCTGTGTATGTTCAATCACCGTTGGCAATAACCCACTATGATCAAATTGATAATGATTACGAGAAACCTTTCTAAGTTCCTCTCTATTAATATACCCCTTCTCATTAATACAAGAACAAATAATACTCTGCATCTTCGAAGGATCTATATCATAAAGATATGCTAAAGATAAAATCAATTCCTGAACATCTTTCGTAAATATCTTCTTATCAATCTGATTAGGCATCGTTTCTATTAAAAAATTCATATCAAAATTACTATCAATATTTAATTTCAATTTATTATATTTTCTAATATTATCACTATATAAATCAAAAGAAGTATAAGGAACTGATTCAAACACTTGATTAAAAGTATGCGTAATATCCGTATATCCCTCTTTATTCACCTTAGTCATTTTAAAATATAAAGCCAATCTCTCATATTCTTTCTTTCCCACATTCGTATATAAAACAATATTAAATATCGGATGAGAAAAAAATTCATGTGCTGATACCGGTGAATATAACTCATATATATAACTATTAACACTATCTTCTTTATAATAAGTCTTAATAAGTCCAATTCCCTCAAGAACCTTTCTTGCATTAACTAATTCCAAAAGAGAAATATGCAAATAAGACAACAAATGAGCGTGTGTTAACACTTCACTAGTTAAATTACTTCTATCTAAATCGAATATTAAAGTATTATATAATGATACGGAAAGTGGACCTATAATAGGTAAATATAACTTATTAATTATTTCTTTATCTAAATCAGTAATAACACTCTTATTAATTACTTGATAAATATCGGCTGGTAATAAAGATATATCCATAACACCACATCCCATCTAAATTATACTATAAAAGAGTATTTTTTTCAATAATAATATCAAGAAAAAACTGATATAATTTTCCCTCTTACTATCATCAAAAAAACTAGACAAATAAATATCTAGTTACATCATATCTTCAATATTTTCTATCATTTTAGTCTTAGCACGATTAATCTTACGTACCATCTTTCTAAAATTACCACTTTTTACTTGTTGATATAGAAGTGTACCACCAATTCCAATACCAATTAAACACATTGCTGTTTTTGTTTTCATTTAATCACCCATAAATATTATTTACTAATATTTACTAATTATACTTAAGCATTAACAATTCTTTTAAAGAAGTTTTTCGATTATCTACATAATCATTCTTAATCCCATAAATAAATGAAGCCGGATCTCCTAACAATATTAATTTTTCTTTAGCTCTAGTTACTGCCGTATATATTAATTTATTATACAGCATCCTTCTAAAAGATGGAGAAATAGGCATTATTATCATTCTAAACTCTCCTCCCTGTGACTTATGCACACTAATCGCATATCCGTGTGTAATATTAATAAAATCCTTTGGTGTATATGTTACCCTAGTACCATCAAAATTAATAATCATCTGTCTAGTCTTACTATTATTAGTTATGGCCTCAATATAACCAATATCACCATTAGATATTGAATTATCCGCATCATTTACTAACTGTAATACTTTATCTCCCTCTCTATAAATAATCTCTCCAGAAGTTATCTCATTTTTCTTAGGATCTTTTGGATTTAATATTTCTTGTAACCCTTTATTTAAACTATCAATTCCATTAATTGTCTTATATATCGGAGCCAACACCTGAATATCCCGCTCCGTATATCCCTTCTTTAAAGCCTTTTTTACTATATCCGTAACTGACGATTTAATAGCCTCATCAGCACACACCACAAAATTATAATCATCATACTTAGCCAAAAAATTCTCACTAATCTCTTTATTCTTTATCTCGTGTGCTAAAGAAATAATATAACTATCCTCATTCTGTCTATAAAGACAATCCAATTTAACAACATCTAAAACCCCTGACTCTATTAAATCTCTCAATACCTGCCCTTGACTAACACTAGGTAACTGATAATAATCCCCCACTAGTATTATCTTAGCCCCCAAAGTTATCCCTTTAAGTAAACTTGCCATAAGAATTGTATCTATCATACTAGCCTCATCTACTATAATATAAGACTCCTTATTTGGACAATACTCATCTACTTCAAATTCATTTTTCTCTTTATCCCAACCTAAATATTTATGAATCGTATATGCCGGTACCCCCGTCGTATCCATTAATTTTCTAGCAGCTCTCCCTGTTGGTGCCAAAAGAGCCACCTTATCTGGCTTTAATCCATTTATTTCTATTAATAACTTAACTATACATCTAATAATTGTCGTCTTTCCTGTACCAGGACCTCCTGTTATAATTGTTAAATTATTATTAATTGCCTTATATATCGCCTCTCTCTGAGACTTATCATAATTAATCCCCATAATCATCTCTAACTGATCAAGTTTCTTATCTAATTTAGGTAACTTCTTTCTCTCTAAATCATTCAATCTAGATAATCTATCAGCAATATAATGTTCCGCATCATAAAATTCCTTTAAATAATACCGATCCTTATCCCTAACTATCAAATTCTTCTTTGATAATTTAATTAAAATATATTCAAAATCTTCTCTAGATAAATTATCCGTATTCTTTATAATATATGTATATAATTCATCAAAATATAAATACGTATCCCCACTATTAAAAGTTAAATAATTAATCGAATATATCGTCAAAGCCTCAAGCCTTCGCTCATCATTTAACTCATACCCATAATTTAACGCAATCTTATCCAATTCCAAAAAAGAAATATCCTTCTCTATTTCTATATCATAAATATTTTTTTCAATAACCTTCATCGCATTACCCGAATATTTCTTAATAATAGACAACGAATTCTTAGTAGTAAACCCTAACTTATTTAATTCAATAACTAACTTTGAAGTCTCTTCATAACTAGATAAAGTTTCTACTATCTTATCTATCTTATCCTTAGTAAGTCTAGAAATATCATCCAAACAAGTAGGATCTTCAATTATCATACTCAAAGCTTTTTTTCCTAACTTATCAACTATCTTAAAAGCCGTACGTTCCCCTATCGGAAATAAATCACTAGATAAAAATTCAATTATCTCTTCTTCCTCAGTTGGTAAAACTAATTCATATCCCTCCGTTTGAAACTGCATTCCATATTTATTATGAGTAACAAAATTTCCCGTCAACTTATACGTAGTCTTATACTTTAGTTCCTCAAACACTCCCGTAAAAGTAACTACCTTATTGATATATTCAGATACATCACTATCTTTTACTCTAAACAAACCTACCATATATCCATTCGTCGGATTAACATAAATACTCTGAATAAGTATTCCCTTTATATATGCCATAACTACCACCATATATAAGTATATCATAAATAAAATATTTTTTTAAGATTATTAATTGTAAAAAAAATTTTATTATGTTAAAATTATAATCGGAGATGATTCAAATGTTTAAAAAGAAAATACTACCTATCATTATATTTATTTTATTATTAACCGGATTAGCATATTTCCCATATATTCCATTAAAATTATTTAATATAGATATCAATAGGTTCAGTAAAAGTATGACTATTTTATATAACTTTTTATGTGATATTGGCTATATGATAATCCTCTTTTTCTTATATAAAGAGACCCTCATCAATGATTTCAAAAAATTCAAAAAAAATTACAAAGATGAATTTGATTTAGCATTTAAATATTATTTTCTAGGACTAACTATTATGATTATAAGCAATCTAATCATATCTATCTTTTTCAGAAGTGCTAATGCTAATAACGAAGAAGCCATCAGATCACTAATCAAACTATATCCATATTATATGTTCTTCTCAGTCTCTCTTTATGCTCCTGCTACTGAAGAATTAATCTTTAGAAAAAGTATTAAAGACTGTATCTTTGCTTTTAAAAAGAATAAATTTACTAAGTATTTATATATTATTATTAGTGGTGGTATCTTTGCTTTATTACACGTAATAACTATGATTACTTCCCCACTAGATTTTCTATATATTATCCCTTATTTAGCTCTAGGTATCTCCTTTGCAGCCCTATATGTCAAAAGTGATAATATCTTCTCCTCAATGATTATGCACTCTATGCATAATACTATCGCTATTCTTTTATATTTAATGATTGGAGTATAACAATGAAAAGACTATTAAAAATTACCTTCTTTATTCTTGCCATTATCTTCCTTATAATTATCTATGCAAGATATATCGGAACAATGGGCCTTACCACTAAAGAATACACCATTATAGATAAAAACATTCCCGAAGGATTTGATGGCCTTAAAATAGTTCATTTTAGCGATATTCATTATAATAGAGCCATTACCCTTAAAAAAATTGAATCTATCGTTAAAGAAATTAATCTTATTAAACCAGATATCGTCGTCTTTACTGGTGATCTATTAGATAAAGATGCTATTCTCACTAACACCGATTATGATGAACTAGGAAAAATCTTAAAAAAAATTAATGCTCCTAGCGGAAAATATGCTATTCTAGGCAATCACGATTATGAAAAAGAAGAAGAAAATGCCATTAAAATACTAAAGAATAGTAACTTTACATACCTAGAAAACACCTATGATATTATCTACGACAAATATGGAAACAAAGTCTTCATCGGAGGAATAGGATCAGTTATTCAAAACAAAGATGATATTGATAAAGCTCTAAACTCTCTATCAAATAAAGATAATATTAGTTATAAAATAATTCTCATCCACGAACCAGATATTGCTGATGAAATAGCTACCGGATACAAAATAAACCTTATTCTTGCCGGTCACTCTCACGGTGGTCAAATAAGACTTCCTCTTATAGGAGCCCTATATACCCCACCATATGCTAAAAAATATCAAAACGAATACTACAAAATAAATGATTGCAATTTATATATCAGTACCGGTATTGGCGTTAGCACTATCAATTACCGCCTATGGGACAAGCCTTCGATTAACTTCTACAGAATAAATAGTCACTAAAAAAGAATGCCACGCATTCTTTTTTTACTTAGTCTCTTTCTTTGTCGTAGTTTTCTTTGTCGTAGTTTTCTTTGGAGTAGTTTTCTTTGGAGTAGCCTCCTTCTTAACAGTTTCCTTCTTTACTGAATCCTTTTCTTCTTTACTAGCTACCTTAGTCTTAGAAGCTACTTTTTCCTTAACTTCTTCCTTAGCTGGTTTAACTTCCTTTGGAGTATAAACCTTACCATTTAAAGAATCCTTAGCAATAACTACTAAATCACTAAATGCTTCCTTATTATCAATAGCTAACTCTGATAGCATCTTTCTATTAATAGTAATACCCGCCTTATTCAAGCCATTAATGAATTTAGAATAACTAATCTCATTTTCTCTACAAGCAGCATTAATTCTTGCAATCCATAACTTTCTAAAGTTTCTCTTATTTTGTCTTCTATCTCTAAAAGCATATTGTCCTGAATGCATTAATTGCTCATGTGCAGTCTTATATAATCTATGTTTACTACCAAAATAACCTTTAGCCTCTTTTAATACTTTTTTTCTTCTAGCACGTGCAACAGTGCCACCTTTAACTCTTGCCATCTACATTTCCTCCTATATTAAATCTTTGATTCTCTTGTAATCAGATTTGTGTAATTCTTGCTTATTTCTTTTTTGTCTATTAGTTTTAGTTGTTCTTTTTCCGGTATTATGTAATACTCCTTGTCTTGACATCGCAATACTTCCACTTTTTCTTACTTTAAATACCTTCTTCATTCCCTTATGAGTTTTCATCTTATTTTTCTTTACTTTTGTCATAATATATCTCCTTTATTTTTTAGGTGTTAATTGCATATACATTGATCTACCTTCAAGTTTAGGCATAACCTCAACGTCTGCAATATCAGAAAGTTCATTACTGAACCTAATAAGTACATCTTGAGCCAATTCCGGATGAGAAATTTGACGTCCCTTAAACTTAATACTAGCCTTAACCTTAGCACCTTTCTCAAGATTCTTTCTCGCATTCTTAACTCTCGTATTAAAATCGTGAACATCTATCGTAATAGATAACCTAAACTCCTTCACATCAACAATAGCTTCTCTCTGCTTCTTCATCGCATCCTTAGCTTTTTTCTTTTTTTCATAACGAAAACGATTATAATCCATAATCTTACATACTGGCGGATTAGTCGTATCACTCATTAATACTAAATCAAAACCAGCATATTTAGCTAACGTCAAAGCATCCTGCTTAGATTTTACACCAAGTTGCTCACCATTTGGTCCTATTACCATCATTTCCTTTGCTCTTATTTGTTCATTTATTGGGTTTTCCCTTTCCTTTGTTATAATTAACACCTCCATAAAAAATGAATACAGAAACCACCTGTATTCATCATTCCACCTATATAATATTTATTATTATTATCGTTGGCATTTTACCCATTAGTTAATCTAATCAGGTGAGATAAATACATCTACTTTCCGTTTCTCGTTAATGATTATATATTAAATGACTAAGTTTGTCAAGCATAATTTCCACTTTTTCTATATATTTATATGTATTTGCCCAAAAAAGTATCACTATAATTAATTTATCATAGACTATATTAGGTGATATTATGTTAAATAACTTTTTCAACATCTTCAGATTCTTCGTCGGGTTAAAACTAATCTGTCTTCTTATCTGCATTTCTCTAGTTATTATAATATTTTATCAATTTATTATCACATTAATATTACCCTGCTTTATCAACGTATTAGTATTATTCTGTGAATTCACTACCTTTATCTGTCTCTTATTCTATACCATTTTCTTTCCTTGATTATTTTGATCCTTTAAATTACCATCATACATCTTAACAATTTCACTACTCTTATAAATATAATCTAATATTCTTCTAACAGATAAAACCGTCTGATATTCCGACTCATTTAAAGGTATCTTACCAGGTATAGAAATAATCGTCAAGAATAAAGTCATCTCTTCTCTAGTTAACGGATATTTACTCAAATAGATCTTTAATAAATCTATAAATTCGAAATCTAAATAATTATTTTGATAAAGAGAAATCAAATCAAAAATAGGCATATCAATCTTTGACTTATCCCAACTAATTAAATATGGTTTATCTTCTTTTAAATAATGTTCTAATCTAAGATTATTATGAATTGTAACTACTCTAACCTTTCTCTGATTCTCAATCATCTTATACCAAGAATTAATATTATTCTTCGCATATCCTAAAGCATTATAAATAATAGTAATATTCCTAGCTATTAAATAATTAGATGGTGCCATATAAACCTCACTCTCAATTCCATCCATCAATTGATTATAATGTTCCAACGTCTCATCTATACTATTATTAATAGACTCATAAATATACTTATAATTATCAATATCTACTTCCTTATAAAAGGTTGTCTTACTATGCAAAAGGGTAATTAAATTAACCAAATCTATTACCTTCTGCTCCTTTGGCTCCTCCAAATCATTTATATAACGATAATATATCTTCTCATTATCTTCCTTCACAACCTCAGGAAAATAGTCAAAACTCCTAGACAAAAGATAATTATATGTATTAGACAAGTCTCTTTTTTTCTTCTTAATAACATAGTTATTATCTATTATTTTAGCTCCATTCTTAATAGTTATCTTATTTATCATTTGTAGGTATAATTAACTTATCACCCGGTTTAATATTCTCAATAACATTATATTTACTAAGTTCTTCTTTTGTAATATTATATTCTTCCAATAACTTATCAATCGTATCAGTTTCCATTACTCTATGAACACGATAAGTCACATATTTCTCTTCCTCATTAAAACCACTAAATATATTATTACTATTATCATTATTGTTATCGTTATTGTTATTATTAACATTCTCGTTATTTATTTCTACATTCTCCATAGAATCCTCCTCCTTATCTTTTAACATCTCATCTAATAACTCTATTCTCTCCGGTTCAACTTCCAAATTATCTTCTTCCATCTCTTCTTCTAAAGTCTCATCAATATCCCCTTCATTATTATTATCTTCTTCTTCCATCATTCCTTCTTGAACTCTCTCATCACCTAAAGCAACTTCTTCCTGTTCCACCATCATCTCACTATCATTCTTCTCTTCTACAATAATTTCTCCATCAATATATAAATCAATATTTACCTTCAACTTATTACGATCTACTAACTCATACCTAAAGTCATCAATATCCACAACAAGTGTATTTCGATCATATTCCTGACCTAAAGCAATATCAAATGGCAAATCAAAATTAAACTCTTCTCTTAAAATATCTCCATCTGTTATCTTATATTCCCCGCTAATATGAAACTGCCCACTAATAAGATCACTTGTCGTATTAATATCGTGTTCCAAAGAAATCGCTGTAATCTCACAAACATCAGTATTAAAGCTTAAAACATTATTAAATGGTACTATTTTTCTCATATAATCATCCTTTCAATAGATAATATGTCAGGCCATATAAAAAAATGATAATTTTAGGTATATTTAAGATTTTGTAGAATATTATCCATCCCCACTTAACACTTTCTATGTAAACCAACATAAACCCTTGTATTATAACAGTTCAATAACCATCCCTGTCAAACAAATGTAAAAAAAGTTTGACTTGTTAAAAAAATTATGATATTCTAGATAACGATGATGCGTATGAAAAGTGAACGGTGTAATGAATTTAAATTAATTAAAAAAATTATAAAATATTGTATATATTCAATTGCTTTAATAGGAGGTTTAACCTTTACAACAGGAGCCTACTACAAAGCAAATCCCTTTTATAAACTAGAAGATAAGAAAATAGAACTTGGTGATAAATTATCACTCGATATCAAAGATTATAAAGGTGTTATTACCAATGACAATAATTTAACCATTGAAACAAATGCCATAATCGACGATGACGGACATACTAAAGAGATTGGAGAGTATATTTATTACTTAGTCTATAAAGACGAAAGTAGAAAATTAAGTATGTTAGCCAGCAATGTTAAAGGTAAAATTATTGTCGAAGATACAATAAGCCCAGAAATTATAATTAAAGATAATAACAAATTCAAATATGGAAGTACAGTTAAAGCCGAAGATATTGCCACTTGTAACGATTTATCAACTTGCTCCTTAAGATTAGAAGAAAATATTGATACAACAAAAAGTGGAGAATTAGAAGTAAATATCATAGCTGAAGATTTAGGAGGTAACAAAAGCTATGTTAAAACTAAAATTACCATCTTAGAAAAACCAACTCCCATTTATAGTTATTACAATTCTTCTATTGAAGCTATGAATAAAAATAACAATCAATTAAACAGTAAACTAACAAGCGAAGAAAAGAACAATCTAAGACAAAAAATAGCTAACTTTGCTAAACAATTCGTCGGAAATCCTTATGTATATGGAGGAACATCATTAACTAATGGTGCTGATTGTTCTGGATTCACTATGAGTATATATAAAAATTTCGGATATACTCTACCAAGAGTTGCTACAACTCAAGGATATATTGGAAAAAGTATTAGTGCTAATGAATTACTACCCGGTGATTTAGTAGTATATTTCTACCAAAACGGTGGTGGACATGTTGGAATATATACCGGTTCTGGCTATATGATTCACGCTGCTACCCCTGATAAAGGTATTATTTATGGCCCAGTATTTTCCGGATACAAAGTATACCGAAGAATTATCTATTAACATAAAAACGATAACAAGTCATTTTAATATTAACTTGTTATCGTTTTTTTCTAATAACCACTAAGAATTAACCATAATTTTATCTTTATAATAAAAATAATTAATAATATAATTTGTAATATAACAAACAAGACCAACCGTCAAAAAAATAAGTCCATTTCTTAAAAACTTTGAAAAAACAATTCCCACAATTTTTCCAGTATTCATAAAATTTATCTTAGATCTTATAACAAAACTTAAAACATATCCAATTAAAAAAGTTAAAAAAGCGGAAATTAAATTAATAATTCCTACTATTCGAAGAATTCTTAAAGGATCATTAATAAGAAAATATATATAAATTGTACTTCCTAAAATAAGTCCATAAAGCAAATATATCATCTTATCCCCCTATTTTACTTACTTCCAAATCATAAAGAAAATCTGATACATCATATATATACAATTCACTCTTATTAATAACCTTATTCTTTAAATCATTACCAATTGTCTCTGTATTATTAGTTGCATCTTTTATTAAAAGAAATAATTCCTCATTCGTATATTTAGCATTTACCTTATTATGAAGTTTATATTCAACAATTGAATTTAACACCTTTTGAAGAGCTTCATTTAAAGGAACCGCTTCCATTAAAAGAATAGCTTCGCTATTAGTTATATTTAATTCCCTAACAACATTATAATACGTATTATTATATTCCCCATTATCATTAGTTAACAAATCCCTAATATTAATACTATTTACTATCTCTGTCACTCCATTTTTCTCAGTAACTTCAATAATTACCGCATAAGTACTTGCAATAGTAAAAGCCAATACCGAAACAATACTAAGTATAATAACTACGATCCAAGTCCTATTTTTCAAAAGCCATCACCATTAGTATTATTAACCATTTTTCCAAAAATAACCTTATCTTTCAAAAAAATAATTAAAACAAAGAAAAAATCACTCCAAAGAGTGACAAGATATCAAACAAAGTGGCGTCCCCAGAAGGATTCGAACCTTCGACCGCACGCTTAGAAGGCGTGTGCTCTATCCAGCTGAGCTATGAGGACAGTTAGCAATAATTCATCAATTGCTAACTAATTATATAACAAAAATTAATTTTTTTCAAGCCCTTTAGGTGAAAAAGTAGAAATTTCTTGATTATTAACTTGAAAAATAACCTTATTAACATCTAATTCATCACATAAAGACAAACCTATCGTATAAATAACCTCTTCTAAAATAACATTATTTGTAATATCTGATAAAATTAAATCATTAAAATTTAACTTAATTGTCTTATCAACAATCTCATAATCCAATAACCTAACATTTGCATCTAAATAACTCATAAGATTAGTTTGATATGTTAAAGAAGTTGATAACTCATCAATAATTATTTTTACCTTATCCTGATTCTCATTATTAATATATTTAGTTACTGGAGTATAATATATCTTATCATTATAATTTAAAACATAATAAACCGTATATGAATCAATATCCTTAAGTGTCGTTAATTGATACTGCTTATTAATTCCATAACTTCTATCCAAATACTCTGGTAATTTCTTTTTACTATTAGGAAGACTAGTTAACCTCTTACCATTAACTAATACTATAATCTTATCTATTCCATCTATTTCAGTTAACGTATAAGTAATTGATTCAATAAGCTTCTCTTCATAATCCTCCTTTATATTCAAAAACTCTGAAGAAAAATCAACCGTTAAAACCTTATCCTTTAAATCTATATTTAAAATCTTCGTCCCTATTGGCAATAAAGATTTAAACCCATTTGGAAGAATATCCTGTCTCTTCCCATTAATAGTTAATGACTCAATTAAATCCCTCGCCTTTGTAACTGAATCCATCTTATTAACACTAATCTGTGTCCTAGAAAGCAAATCATTATTATCAAGAAGATAAATAGCCTCTAAATCATTCGGATAAATATATTCAAGAATCTGATTCATATTAATTTCATTCTTATTTCCAGGAATCAAATATAACATAAGCATTACTAAAAGAATCGACGTTGCCACCGCAATCTTTCTTAACATCATTTTCTTTAACATAATATCACCTAATTAATAGTATGCTTTCATTTTTCTAATATGAGAAAAAGCCACTTTTAGTGGCTAAATGCTTATAATTTTCATTTTTAATAATTCAACAACTGCCTGTGCTCTACCCTTAACTCCTAATTTCTGCATCGCATTAGATATATGATTTCTAACAGTCTTTTCGCTAATTCCCAAAATATCAGCTATTTCTTTAGTAGTTTTATTAGTCACAAGCAACATAAATACTTCTTTTTCTCTTTTTGTTAATATATATTTATCCATAAAATACCTCACTTCCCTATTGGGTGGTTTTATACTTTTCATAATATTTTATGTCATTACCAACTTTAAGTGAGAGTATTTAACACGATTTATTTAAATTGAATAGAAATATATTGTTTAGTATCAAAATTAGCCTGAATCGTTCTCATAATATCATTAGCTAAAGTCTTGGTATGATCCTTACTATTTATAACTACCCTTACCTGATCTCCATCTATCTTAACAAAAGAATCCAAATTATGTGTATTCTTCACTTTCTCTTCAAGCAAAGTTTCCTTACTACTAATTTGATTTAATAACTTCATTGCATCAAAAGCCTTATTTTTATCTTCAGTAGAAGTCTTACTATCCGCAATAGTAGCCTTAAGTTTATTTAATTCAGAAAGAGTATTATTATTATCTTCCTGTTTTAAAGTTTCTATAATATTAGACTCTTCTACTTTAATATTATCAATATTTTCCCCATTATTAGAAACCAGCAATTCATTAGGCATAGTAATATAATATACGCTTAATACCAAAACTAAACTAAACAGCGTTAAAAACCATAAATTCTTTCTATTTATCATATTCTCCTCTTTTCTACTTAATTATATTTAGAAAACAAAAATATATAACTAAAAAAGACAGGCCTAAAGAAAAAACAAGGTTTTAACTAATACATACCTTGTATTTTCTTCATCTGTTCTAAAGATAACGCATCAACTTTCCAATTACCATCACTATCTTTAGTAAGTTTAATTTCTAACGTATACTTAACCTTATCCTTAGCCTTTTCTAATCTATTTAACTTTTCCTCATCATAACTTTCTTTAGTATAAATACTACTATCAAAAGAAAGATCACTAATAGCCTTCTTATAATCAGTTACTTCAATTTCCGTCAAAACAGTAGCCTTATCCCCATCTATAAGTTCATCCTTTATCTCATAAGTTAAATTCTTATATTGATTTTCCAATAACTTACGATATCTCTGTTGATGAGCCTCCGTTAAATTCTGCTCCTTTAAAACATTATCAATCCCTAAACTAATATCACTATCAACCTTCTGATATTTACCAAAAAGTGCCTCTACCTTACTAGTAGGTGTATTTCCCATCTGACACCCTACTAAAAGAAAAGTAAACAACACCAATAACCATATTTTTTTCTTCATTTTATCACCTAGATATATTATTTACCAATATCTAGAAACATATACATATATTTAAAAATTATAATTATTTAATACTTTAACAATCAATTCATTAGAATACCCCAAAGTCAAAAGATTCTTATAAACCCGATCTCTCAAATTAACTTTATTCTTATTAGCTCTTACTATCTTATTTATCTGCTTATTAATCTTATCACAAAGAAAATCCTCATCTATCTCATATATATATTTATTTATAATATTCTTATCAATATTATGTAATTCTAATTCCTTTAAAATACGATATGGTCCCATCGTTGTAAAATTAAGTTTATCCTTAATAAAAGCCGTTGCAAACATCTCATCATTTAATAAATTATTCTTAATAAGTTTATCAATATTCTTCTCAATCTCAGCACTATCTATATTCTTCTTTTGCATAAATAATCTCATTTCATTAACACTTCTAAGTCTTACAGCAATATATTTAACACACTTATTATAAATATCATACTTATTATTCTCATTTAATAATTCCTGAAGTATATTCTCATCTATTTCTTTTTTATATAACAAATTATATTTTAAAATAAGATCCTCATTTAAATTATACTTCTTACCAATATCTAAAGTAATCTGATAATTTCCATTTCCCTTTTTCGTATATTTAACTATTTCCATCTAACCACCTATATTAACTGATTCTTCTATATTCATAATATCAAATAATATCTAAATTGTCAATAATAATTCATACATTTGTTTGCATTGCTTAAAAAAATAAACTACTTTAATAAGTAGTTTATTTAGATATAATTGAACAAATCAAATCTGTCAACTCATTTGGATTATCCACTGGTAATCCAGATATTAACCTTGCTTGATTATAAAGAATTTTAGCATAAGTAGCCAATTCATCAGTATTATTTTCCTTAAATAATTCCCTCATTTTCTTACTAACATTATGTGAATCATTAATCTCTAAAATAGTCTCTGCCTTTACCTTCTCTTCTTGATTTGGCATCGTATTAATAATATGTTCCATCTCTAAAGACAAATCACCTGTTGAAGATAAACATACCGGATGATTCTTCAACTTATTAGTAAATTTAACATCCTTAACATAATCCTTTAAAGTATCCTTAATAAAATCTAACATCTCTTTATTATCATCATTAACCTTACTTATTGCCTTTTTCTCTTCTTCAGTATCAAGATCTAAAGACTTATCAGTAACATTAACAAACTTTTTATCTTTATAACTATTTAATATCTTAATAACAAACTCATCTAAATACTCTGTCAAATACAAGACCTCATATCCATAATCTTTTAAAACTTCAACCTGTGGTAACATCTTTACATTATTAATAGATTCCCCACTAGCATAATATATTTCTTTCTGACTCTCAGGCATTCTCTCCACATATTCAGCCAAAGTAACATACTTCTCATCCTTAGAGCTATAAAATAATAACAAATCCTCTAAAGTATCCTTATGCATTCCATAACTTGAATAAATACCGTGTTTTAACTGCATCCCAAAAGACTGATAAAACTTTTCATAATCTCCTCTATTTTCCTTTAACATCTCAAGCAATTCTTTTTTTATCTTTTTCTCAATATTCTTAGCAATCAAGTTTACCTGATGATTTTGTTGCATCGTCTCACGCGAAATATTTAAAGCAATATCTGAAGAATCAACAAGACCTTTCACAAAACTAAAATAGTCTGGTAACAATAAAGGACACTTATCCATTATCATAACACCTCTAGAATATAACTGTAATCCCTTTTCATATTCCTTAGTATAATAATTAAATGGCGCATGTGAAGGAATAAACAATAATGCATCATAACTAGTCAAACCTTCCACAGAACTTGTAATAACTCTTAAAGGTTTTTCATAATCATAAAACTTATCTGTATAAAAATCATTATATTCTTCCTCTTTAACATCCTTCTGTTTCTTTTTCCAAATAGGAATCATACTATTAATAGTTTGAACTTCATCCTTCCCCTCATCATTTTTAATATTCATCTTTATTGGATATTTAATATAATCAGAATACTTCTTAATAATAGAAACCAACTTATATGAATCTAGTAACTCATCATAATTCATCGTATCCGTATTTTCCTTCAAATGAAGAATTAACTTAGTACCATTTAAATCCTCATCTATTGGATTAATCGTATATCCATCCACCCCAGTTGAAGACCAAATATATGCCAAAGACGAATCATACTTCTTACTAATTACCTCTACTAAAGAAGAAACCATAAAAGAAGAATAAAAACCAACACCAAATTGCCCTATAATAGAAATATCTTTTGACTCCCCATTATTTTCCTTAAACAACTCTGAACCACTCTTAGCAATAGTTCCTAAATTATCCTCAAGTTCCTCTTTAGACATTCCACAACCTTTATCAGTAATTGTAATAGTTCTTTTATCTTTATCAGGTATAACCCAAATTTCTAAATCTTCCTTCTTAATTTTAATAGTCTTATCAGTTAAAGATTGATAATACAATTTATCTATTGCATCACTCGCATTAGAAATTAATTCCCTCAAAAAAATCTCCGGATTTGTATAAATAGAATTAATCATCATATCTAATAACTTTTTTGACTCTGCTTTAAATTGTTTTTTTTGCATATTTACCACTCTTTCCATAATATCTTTCAATTACATACCCAATATAACACCTTTTTTAGCAATTGTCAATATTAATTGCTAAAGTTCAAAACAACTTCTTCTTACATTTAACAAAATTATTTACTCAATTTCAACTTACCACAATTTCTAAATTTATTCTTTTTATATATAAACTTTTTATCATTCGTATTAAATGGCAATTCAATTACCTCTAAAGTATAATTCTTAATATTTACTAATAATTTTAAATCATCTTTTTTTACTAAATAATATGGCGATAAATCTCCCAACTCATCCGCCGTAGATACAGGTCCTATTGATGGAGCTATAAACGTATCAAGAATTAACTCTATAAAATTTAATTTCTTTGTTCTAGATAATACAAATATCTCATACGGCTCTGGATAATATTCTTTTAACACTTCACTATACATAATCACCTTATTTTTATACTTATTTCTATCCAATTTCTTTTTCATCGATAATGCTGGTAAATTACTATCATCATTTAATAAATAATCTACCGTTACCCCAAATACTTCAGATATTTCCTGTAAATTACTTACATCTGGTAAACCACCATCATTTTCCCATTTAGTTATTGCTTGTCTTGAAACATTTATAACTTCAGCCAGTTGTTCTTGTGACAACCCAAACTTACTCCTTATTTTCCTTAATTTTTGACCTAATGTCATAATACTATCTTCTCTTTTCAAAATCAATCTTACCAAAATAATCTCTTTATTAACAGCAAAAATACCTTACACATATGCTACGATTAGTAGCATCACTATCCTAAAGTCATATATTTATATTCTCTATTCACTTTTATAGCAAATTCTTCTTATACACCATTCTCTAATATTTTTAATTATAATCTAATATCCTAACATTCTTATCAAATTAACAGTTACACCCATATAACCTATCAATTCTTACTCATCCCATCACTATCAAAAAAATATTAGAAAAGAAAGTATAAACAAATATCATCATATTTATACTCCCTCATCAAAAAAATTAATCTTCTCTCTTAATAGTCTTATTCCTTTAATAATATAATCATTATTAATTATTCTAATCCAATTTTTATCTTTGCTTATAAATAATAATTTCAGCATTTTGATAATCTTTATCATATTCACTTATTAAAATATAATTATTATCCGCAACTATTCCATAGTATCCACTATTATCATTCTTGGATAATTGCGTACCTAAATAGATATTATTATCTTTAAGTAACTTAATTTTCTCATTATTAGGTAATTTATATTCAAGATTTACAAACATTCCATTAAGCGGATATAATTCCTTCACTTCCCCTATAAAATTCAATCTCAAATCATTAATTTCCTTAATTAAGTCTTTCTTATAAGCTATAATTTTTTCTTTAGTATGACCATTACTATCATAACAAAATTCCGCTAAAACGCAATCTCCACCCCAAGGATGTCCATTAGTTTCTACACACCCCTTACACTTATCTTTAACCCCGCATTCATCACAATTAACTCCACAAATACTACTCATAATAAAATTCCTCTCAACTAAATTAATTATTTATCACCAATTATTTCACTATGCTTAAATTCTAATACAATATTTTCAATCAATGCTTAAAATTAAGTTATCTAAAACATCATTTTAATTCTCTTTATTAAATAGTTTCTCTATAATTAAATCTCTTGAATGTAAATTATTATTTTTTCCTAATAATAAGTTTTCATAAAATTTAATTAAGAAATTATTATCTTGTTTTATATTTAAATAATTATTAAAATAATTACTTCTTACTAATGCATTTCTATAATAAATTGATTTTTCTTTGAACATTGAGTTATCAACATCATATCCAAGTGATACTAAATACTTTTCTATAAATAATGCTGTAGTTCTAGTATTTCCTTCTTTAAATGGATGTATTTGCCATATGCTTGAAGAAAAGTTAGTTATATTATTAATTACATCAACAATATTCATTTCATCATATTTTTTATTTTTTTCTAATAATATATCATAATCTAATGACTGTTCTAATAATTTACAATCTCCATAAGCAACTGAATCATTATTTAAAATTCTTTCATGTTTAGAAAAATCTACTTTTCTAAATTCTCCTGCAAATTCATAAACATCTTTAAATAAATATTCATGAATATATTTTATATAATCTACTGATAATTCAAAATTATCTTCTTCTAATAATTGAACTATCCTAGTAGAAACTAAATCACATTCAAATTCATCTTGAATTGTTTTATCTTTTTTATCTTTTTCTACATAATATTGTTTTAATTCATGTTCAACTTCATAAATTGTTTTTTCACCTGTTACATTTTCTTGTAACAACTTTTCTAAATACTTAGATGGTTTTAAGTTATCAACTTCTTGAAGTCCAATAGCCATATCCCACTCTTGCTGTTTTACATAGTTTTTAGGTGTTTCTGTTTCAATATAATCATTTATACTTGAATCCAAATCTCTCTCGGACATCTTAGCACCTCCACTAATAACATTATAACAAAAAAGTTCCTATCTGTCAGTATTATACAAATAAAAAAGGAAATTTTAAAGTACAATTTCTTAGATTTTATATATTTGACAAAGTTAATGAAAAAACATAAATTTTCATTATCTTGGTTAAAAGATTTTAACTTATTTTAAATTTGCACACCTAAAAGTGTACCTAAAATTACTTAATAGTTCTAAAACCCTTTAATATAAACAAAAATGAGAGCTTTCGCTCTCTTCAGGGGGTTTTGGTTGAACACTCCTACATTATTTCGTAGTGAGTGTAAAAAGGTTGGTCATAATATTTTGTTTATTATGACAATATTATTGTAATATATATTAAAAATAAATGCAAGTGTTTTTTTACTTTTTTACAAAAAAATTAATTAACATAATATTTAAAAAGTAAAGCACACCAACTAAAACATCAAAAAACACATTCCCTCACAAAGCCTATAAAAGTCTCACCATTCCCTAAAAATATTTTTACACTTACAACTATTCATTAATCAACTTATAAGTATCTCTCACTATCATCAACTCTTCATCAGTAGAAGCAACATACACAGGAACTTTAGAATCCTCCGTAGTAATCAACGTCATATTTAAATTACCACTCTCTAAACTATTATTTGCCCCATTATTTAAGTTACTACCCAAAACACCACCAATTTTATTAATAATATCTCCTCTCAATAAAGCATTATTTTCTAATACACCTGCTGTAAAAACAATCGCATCCACTTTACCATCTAACATAAAATAATACTCAGAAATATATCTAATAATTGAATTCATAAACATTTTATATGTCAATACCCCAAATTCATTATTATTATTTTTAAGCTCCATCACATCCCTAAAATCATTCTTTCCGCAAATTCCCAAAAGACCACTTTTTTTATTAAGAATATTATCGATTAAAGAAATATTCATTCCTGTTTCATCCATCATATATTTAATAATTGAAGCATCAATAGAACCACATCTCGTCCCCATAATAAGACCATCCAAAGGAGTTAACCCCATTGTAGTATCTATACACACTCCATCACGAATACAAGAAATACTAGCCCCACTTCCAATATGACATATAATCAAATTGATCTTCTTTAAACCAAATTTTTCCTGTAATAGCTCCGTTATATATCTATGACTAGTACCGTGAAAACCATACTTCCTAACTCCATATTTCTCATACCACTCATACGGTACAGCATATAAAAAATTCTCTTTTGGCATAGATTGATGAAAAGCCGTATCAAATACCGCTACTTGCCTAATCCCAGGCAAATTAATTTCCATAGCCCTAATACCTGCAATTTCTCCCGGATGATGTAACGGTCCTAATTTCGTTAACTCAACAATATTTTTAAGTACATCACTCGTAATAATAACTGAATCCCTATACTTTTCTCCTCCGTGTAATACTCTATGACCTACTCCCTTAATCGAAGATAAAGATTCAATTACTTTATTTTTAATAAGTTCTTCTATCATTACCATAACAGCTTCATTATGATCCTTAATATATTTATTACTTCTTATTTTATTTCCATTAATTTTTATTGTTAAAAAACTATCTGAATGACCAATTTTTTCAACATAACCATTAATAAGAAGTATCTCTAAAGGCATCTCATACAAAGAAAACTTCAACGAAGAACTCCCGCAATTAATTACTAAATACTTTCCATTCATTATTAAACCTCACTTATTATTTTCATATTCCTTAATTCTATTAACTAACTCTAAAATATCTGCTTCTAAACTATTAATTTTACCCTCATCTTCCAAATTATTTTTAGAAAGTTGTTCCTTTTTATTAATTATATCTTCTAAAACTGTATAATTCTCTTTAAAGTAATAATAACTTGTTTCAAGTTCTAAAAGATTATTTAATTTTTCTGTCATCATTTTCTCTTCATTTCTTAAAATTATTACTATTCCTAAAGAAATAACTAGAAAAGCACCTAATATATATATCATTAATTTATTATCCTTATTCTTCATAATATAAAGTTCTCTTTCCATAGGCATTATACCTATTTTCAAAAACTTGTTTATTAAAATATCTGATAGTACCTGTTAACGTATCTGAAGTTATAACATTATTATTATCATATCCAACTACCACCAAAGCATGCTCCCCTCTTATCCAATTAATTTTTTCTCCTGTAGGTTTATATATCCAAGAAGCACTAATATAAGGAATAACCAAATCGGCACTATTCCAAACCAATACTGGTATACCTTCACGCACCTTATCCAACACTTTATTAAAATTCATCCCACTACCATTAATTATTCCCTTTTTATACATATTAGCCAACTCCTCTATTGTTTTATCATAAGTTCCAAAAGAAGTATATCTACTAGGATGACCAGCAAATTCAATATAAATATTTCCCCCATATCTAACTCCATTTTCATAGTATGGTTCTTCCCCTTTTTTTAAATTATCAATAATATCATCTAAATTAACATCAATACCATAATGCTTTAATAGAACCCACAAAGCAGCACTCTCACATCCTGTCGGATAACCTTCCGTATATTGATTAATCGTATGAACATTTTTAACCAAATAAACTTTCTTTTGTTCATTTTCCCATACTAATTTATCTAACTTACTACTAAAAGTTTCCTTTTGTTTCTTCAAACTATTAATTTTATCCTTATTAATCTCTTCCTTTTTGAGAAGCCCTCCATAACTATCATTTATTTCTCTAATTATTTCACGCAATTCCAAAGCATCACTCGCAACTATATTATAGTTTTTCGCCAACTTTTCTTTATATTCATTTATTTCTATCAAGTATTCTTTTTTTAAATCATCATACTCTCTATCTTTTAAAATTTCTATTAATTTATTTTTATTCTTTATATAATTATTGCCTAAATTTAAATTTAAAATAACCATTACTATATCAAGTACTATCAATAAAATAATTATTATCCTCTTTTTCATATCATCACCAAACAACTATATTTCTAATAACATATCTATTATCTAGTTTATCAAAAATATATCTATAATTAAAATCAACATCCACATAATTAACATCTACATTTATCGAATTATTAAGATACTCTATATTAATCTTATCAATAACCATTAAATTTTCTAACTGATTAACATCAATTAAAGGAATAAATTCCATCTCATTATCTAAATATTCATTAGTAATATAAAAATATTTCTTTCCAAATACCTGATTAGTTATTTTATACATTAAATCTTTATTAACAAATTCATTGCTCTTATATTCAACACCACGATAATTAACTACATATTCTTCTCTTAAAACTATTTGATCAATATAATTATCTTTATGTTTTATAATAAAAGCGATAGCAAAATCAACTAATGCTTCATAATTTTCATTTAAGTCACTAGATATTAAAAAAGAACTTCTTGGTAACATTTCATCATCTATCAAATCTATAAATTTTCTAAGTCTTGATTCAAAATCATCTCCTTCATATAAATCTATATTAACAAACTGCATATCCTCCTTATATCCATAACTTCCTTTATATAATAAAAATACTCCTATCATAGCAATAAATATAAGACCAAATGCCAATATTTTCTTTATCATCTTATCACCACTTTAATTATACTAAATTATCATTCTTTTGTCTATTAAATAAATTAATCACAAAAAAAGTCTTTATTACTAAAGACTTTAATTTCTCATTGGTGACCCGTACGGGATTTGAACCCATGAATGCATGCGTGAAAGGCATGTGTGTTGAACCACTTCACCAACGGGCCATAATACAAAATGGTGGGCCTGAATGGACTTGAACCATCGACCTCACGCTTATCAGGCGTGCGCTCTAACCACCTGAGCTACAAGCCCATTTTGTTTCCTGCTAATTGATTATAACATTAAATAAATATAATATCAAGCATTTTTTTTAATTTAAATAATTAAATGGTGGGCTGTTAGGGATTCGAACCCTAGACCCACTGATTAAGAGTCAGTTGCTCTACCAACTGAGCTAACAGCCCATCTAATTGCCTTTCACAAAGACAATTAAAATTATAACACTAAATTTCCCATATTTCAAGTATTTTTTAATATTTTAATGAATAATATTTCCAAGTATCCCAAAAGAAAAGATTAACATAATAATTCCTGCCATTACAACTCCCAGTATCGTATAAATCATTGCCTTTTTCTTATCCATTCCAAGAAGTGCCGCAATTAAACATCCTGTCCACGCTCCCGTTCCTGGTAAAGGAATACCCACAAATAGCATCAACCCAATATATTGAAGTTTTTCTATTTGATCCCTCTTAGATAATGCTTTATTCTCTATTTTATTTACCATTCCACTAAACATCTTAGTTTTCTTTAATTTATTAAATATCGGAGTTATTAACCACAAAATAAAAGGAATTGGAATTATATTTCCTAAAAAGCAAATCACAAAACTTGGTATAATCTTCATTTTTAATAAAGAAGCTGCAATCAACCCACCACGAAGTTCTAATATTGGTAACATTGAAATTATAAATATTATTAATTCTTTGCCATATTTTAAAGCCGTTAATCCTGAAAAAGCATCTACTAAAGCCTTTGCTAAATTACTAGCCATACTAAATCACTCCATTTCTAATTAATTATAACATAACAAGTCACAAAGCAAAAGATAAATCTACAAAAAACATAAAGAATAATCCCTCATTCGTCTTTAAAAAAATAATTCTAATTCTTTTATTTTCATAAGTTATAGCCCCAACGACTAGTTATAAACTCGATAATTACCCTTTACGTTTTATATGTAAAGAAAAAAAGCCCTTTCAAGGCTTATTTATTTTCTTTCTTTTCTTTATTTAAAGTTATAATATTTATCGCTTTTTGATACATCATTTCAAACTTAATATTATCCATTGGAACCTCTTTAAGCAAAGTCTCCTCATCAACATTATACATTTCAGATAATTCTTTAACCTTTTCTTTTAGTTCCTTCTCTGTAACATCTATCTTTTCAGTTTTAATAATCTCTTTTAGTAAATAACGATATTTAACTCTTTTCTCAGCACTTTCTCTCATCTGATTAGTAATATCTTCTTTTTTATTCTTCGTAAATTCAAAATATTTTTCTTCACTAATGCCCTGCATTTCCATTCTTTGCATAAATTCACGATACATATGTTCAACTTCATCATCTATTAATTCTGAGCAAATATCTGCTTTCATATTTTCTGCTGCTTTTTCTAAGCATCTATCTTCATAAGCATGTTCCTCTTCGTGTTCTTTTTGATGTTCAATTTCTGAAGTAATCTCTTTTTCAAGTTCTTCTTTATTAGTAACCCCTTCCATTGCTAAATCATCAAAAAATTCTTTATCTAATTTAGGAACAACTCTCTCTTTTATTTCATTTACTTTTACTTTAAATACAACTTTTTGTCCCTTCAATTCAGAAGCCATATAATCTTCAGGAAAAGTTAATTCTATATCCTTCTCTTCTCCTTTTCCCATTCCAATTACTGCCTCTTCAAATCCTGGAATAAATGTCTTACTTCCTATTGTAAGTGAATAATTCTGGGCCTTTCCGCCTTCAAATTCTACACCATCTTTAAGTCCAGTAAAATCAATTACTGCAATATCTCCATCGGCAACTTTACCATCTTTCTCTACTAATTCAGCATAATTATCTAGTAAAGAATTAATTCTTTCTTTAACCTCTTCTTTAGAAACTTTAACCTTTTCTTTTTTTAAACCTAAATTTGTATATTCTCCAAGAGTAACTTTTGGTTCAGTAACAAATGTAAATTTAATCTCAATTTCATTCTCATCACACTTAATTAAATCAATCTTAGGCTCAATTACAGGTAAAATTTTACCTTCTTCAATAATTCTTTCATATTCTTTTTTTACTGCCAAATCAGCTGCTTCAAAAAGAATATCTTGTAATCCATATTTCTTTTCATATACGTTTCTTGGAGCCTTTCCTGGTCTAAAACCATCAATCTTTGCCTTTTTATTAACTTTTTCAAATGCTTCATCTTGTAATTTCTTCCAATCATTACCAGATAACTTAAAATTCAATTCTTCTTTCATTTTTACCTACTCCTTACATTATATCTAAAACTTTTACGTTATAGTTGCCATTTGGACTCTCTACAATACAATCATCCCCAGCTTTTGCACCAAGTATTGCTTTAGCAAGTGGAGACTCATTTGATATTTTATTATTAGATGGATCAGCTTCCTTTGAACCAACAATACGATACTCTTCAACATCTTCAGGATCATCTTCATACATAATCTTTACTGTTGCTCCAAGTCCTACCTTTCCAGTATCTTCTTTCTCTATTAACTCTGCTACTTCTAACAATTTTTCAAGTTCAGCTATTCTTCCCTCTACTTTAGCTTGTTCATCTCTAGCAGCATCATAATCTGCATTTTCAGATAAATCCCCCAAAGCTCTCGCATCCTTTAATGCCTTAATAATCTCTGGTCTCTTAACTTCCTTTAAACGATTCAATTCCTCTTCAATTTCTAGGAATCCCTCATTTGTTAAATATACTTTATTGCTCATATAATCACCTCTTTTAACATTTCAACATTTTACTAGTTTTTCATTTTTTTGTCAAGCATATTTCCCTATTTTATAAAAGTTCTCATCATATCAAATTTATCTACTTTTGTACCCAATTTAATTTTAACAACCTCTTCAGGATGTCTAGCACATTCTAGCTTATTACCATCCATATCATAAATATCTTCTATTGTAAATGAAATAGATTCTCTAACCGGAGACATTATCTCAACTAAATCTCCACACTTAAAATAATTTTTTACTATTAATTTAACAAAACCATCTTCATAACTATCTACAATTCCTAAATAATCTTGATTACTAACTTCATCTCTTCCAAGAAAATATTGCTCATCCTTTCCCGGAAATTTATCATAAAATTGAGCCACATTATCTCTATTTGCTACTCTTCCCAATACCTTTTCATAGTATTTTAATTTCTCCTCAGTAAGTGTCCCATTATAATAATCATCAATAGCCTTCCTATATGTACTAATAACTGTTGCTATATAGTATATGCTTCTCATCCTTCCCTCAACCTTCAAACTACTAATTCCTATTTCAATCATCGAAGGAATATACCTTAACATACATAAATCCTTAGAACACATTGTAAATTTAATTTTATTATCAATCATCTTATCATCTTTAAGTAAATCAAAATTCCATCTACAAATCTGAGCACATCCCCCTCTGTTAGCATCTCTATTAGTAAAATAATTAGAAAGTACACATCTTCCTGAATAACTAGCACACATTGCCCCATGAATAAAAGCCTCTATTTCTACCCCTGTACGATCAATTATTTCCTTAATCTCTTCTCTAGAACATTCTCTTCCTAATACTATTCTCTCTACCCCCATATCTTTCCAAAAATTAACAGCCTCATAATTAACTGTCGAATATTGCGTAGATATATGGATCGGTAAATTAATCTTATTTTTCTTAACAATCTCTATTACTTGGGGATCAGATACAATTATCGCATCCACCCCACATTTCTCTAATTTTATCAAATAATCTTTAAGCCCAGCACTATCTTCATTATGAAAAACTATATTAACTGTTACATAAACTTTTTTTCCCAAATGATGAGCATATTCACAAGCTTCTCCTATTTCTGTAATAGATAAATTCTTAGCATTCGCTCTTAAACTATAGTCCTGACCTCCAAAATATACCGCATCAGCGCCATACAATAAAGCCATTTTCAATCTATCTAAACTTCCTGCAGGACTTAATAATTCTATCTTCTTCATCTCATCACCTACTTAACCTTGTATATTGTTTTCTTATCAAAAAATCCCAAATAACAATTACTAAGTTTCTCTCTATTTAAAAACCTATCAACCATCTTCAAAAAATCATTATCATCAATCATTAAACTATTCATAACAATATAATCAATATTATCAAGTTTATCTAAATAGTTAATCAAATTAATAACTTCTTCAGTATAAATCGTAGTTCCAAACTCTTCTTCACTAATCGGATATTCTATCACATTATCACTCTGAATTTTATATTTCTTTCCACCATTTTCACCAATATATTCCAAATAATTACTTATTAAATATCTTCTTGAATAAAAAATTGGCGCATAACCATACCCTAAAAACATCAATTCCATCTTCGTATGTTCCTTAATTTCCATAAGTTCTTGATAAGTAATATCGTTAGTCACAAAACTACCAGTAATACCCAAATTATTATAAAAATTATGTGATCCTATCGAAGCGTTTAAATGTTCCTGATATATTACTAACTTTGAGATCATTCCTAAATTTTGAGCGATTTGATATACCGCCATATCATAAAATAATATCTTTACATCTCTATCCTTAAGTTTTTCCATAACTCCCCTTAACAATTGCAAATCTTTATTATGCATTAACTTATTTAAAGAAACAAAGACCTCTTTACCCATAAAATCTATCTCATCTAGCATATCTACATCCATATAAAAAGAACCATTGACTGCTAATTTATCTATTGACACTATTACCCCATCAATATTCTTTTTAATTAACTTTTTAAGATGTTCTACGCTATTACCACTAACAATTATCTTCATTTACCATTCTCCTTCTAGAAATTGATATTCCATCTCCAACCCTTACATATTCCGTTACAAACTCCTGATTATTATCCAAAAATTCCTTAAAATTTTTAATTTTCTTTACTAATCCTCTTTGATTTCTAGTAACCGCCAAACTCTCATTCTCCACTAACCCATGAAACAATAAATTATCAGTAATAATCACTCCATTTTCAACTAAATTATCCTTATATTTATTAAAAAAATTAATATTATTCCCCTTTGAAGCATCAATAAATAATAAATCAAATTTTCCATCTATTAAACTCTCTAAAGCATCTCCATTAATTATCTTAATTCTCTCATCTAGTCCAAATAAAGAAATATTTTTAACCGCCATTTTATATCTTTGTTCATCCTTCTCAATTGTAGTAATCATCACCTCATCATCTACTAAAGCCATTCTTATTGCAGAATATCCAATAGCACTTCCAATTTCTAACACTCTTTTAATACCATTATTCTTAATATAATTACATAAATAATCAATTCCTGAAGGTAACATTATCGGTACCCTTTCGCTTTTTGCATATTCTTCAATTTCCTTTAATTTATCATTCATTTATATCCACCTCTAAAGTACACCTGTCAAAATAATCACTGACAATAAAAATGATACCACACACTCTCTCAAAAGTCAATATACATTCATACATCTGTTTGTATATAAAATTAAGAAGATGTATTATTACACCTTCTTATGCACACCAATTATTTTCACTTTTTAACTTTTGAATTGTATTATAATGACCTGTTGCATTTTTATTCAAATACGTCTTTCCTTTACAATCCGCTACAAAATAATAATAATCATGCTTCTTATAATTAATTGTTGCTTCAATAGATTCACTTCCAGGATTAGACACCGGTCCTACCGGTAATCCAACATAAGAAGTACATCTTGTATTATAAGCATTATCACAAGTATATAAATTCTTATTGCCATTAAGTGACTGCTTAAAATCATCTATCTTTAAATAATAGTAGGTTGTAACATCACTACCTAATACCCAACCATCATTAATTCTATTATAGAAAACTCCCGCTACCGAAGCCCTATCTGAAGAACTAGCACCCTCTAGTTCTACAATTGAAGCCAAAGTAATTAATTGATGTAATGATTTTCCACTACTCTCAATTTTTTCTTTATACTTTGTTAATTGCTTATCCATCTCATCTAACATTTTTTGAACTATCTCTTTAGGAGTAACATCCTTATTTTTAAAAGCATAAGTATTTGGAAATAAATAACCCTCTAATGGATAATAAATTCTCTTATCTTTAATCTTATCAGTCAAAAACCAATACTTACTAATAAGACTATCTATATACTCACTATCATTCATAATAGCCATAAAATCATCATAACTATTATTCGTATTCTCTGCTACAACCCTCGCTATCTTTCTAACATTTTGTCCCTCTTTAAATGTAATTACTATTTGTTGAGGATTATAAGCATTTCCCTCTTGTAAAACTGTTATAATTTCCTTCAAACTCATATTCTTGTTAAACTCATACGTCGAAGCCTTTAAAGAAGTAATCTTATTAAGTTTAACATATAACTTAAATATTAAAGTACTTCTAATAAGACCATTCTCATATAAAGTATCACCAATCGAATATATACTACCATTTTTAATTTCAACTACTACCTTTTCCCCATCTCTTGAAACTGGTGATATCTGATAATTGTAAAAAAAACCAACCGCAAAAATACTCACTAATACTACTACCAATATCACTACTATAACTTTATACTTCTTCATTAATCCTATTCTCCACTCTTCTTGCTTTCTTCTTGGATCGTATCAAGAATAGTTTCAATTACCTTCCACTCCTTATCACTCTTTATTGGCAAAAGTTCTCCACCCTTATCATTTACATTATATATCGAAGCAAATACTCTAATATTTCCCGCATCATCTTTTGAATTATCCGTATAAACTACATACTGCTTCTTAGTTTCTTCAGATTCAAACGTAAATAAAGGTTCACACTCAATCTCTCTACCATCTTTATCTTTTATAACAAACTTCTGTTTCTCATTCATTTCTATATCCCTCACTTATTTATTTTTATCTAAATATCCTTGTAAAATTATTTCTGCAGCTATTCCATCTACTCTTTTTTTTCTCTTTTTCCTAGACATATCTGCCTCTATCAAAACATTATTAGAAATCACCGAAGTAAGTCTCTCATCTTCCATTATTACTGGTAAACCAAACTCCTTTTCTAATAACTCTTTATATTCTAAAGTAACTAAAGCTCTTTTTCCCAAAGTATTATTCATATTCTTAGGTAATCCCAATACCAAGGTATCAATTCCCTCTTTCAAAATAATCTCCCTAAGTGGTTCAATCGTCTTATAATTATCATCCAGAGAAAAATATAATGTCTTGTAAACCGAAGCAATCGAATTAGTCAAATCACTAATTGCAATTCCCAACGTCTTACTACCTAAATCTAAACCTAAACATCTCATTTTAAATACTCACTAATCATACTTTCCAAAATAAGTGTACGATCTAACTTTGCAATCTTATTTCTATTATTATCAAATAAAGGAATATAACCCAAATCATTACTAATCAAATAGCCAACAATCTGAGTAACCGGGTCATAACCGTGCTCCTTCATACTATCACTTACCTCTTTAATTACCTTCTTAATTCCACTTTCTTCCATTCAATCACCTACTTAATTATATTTTAACATAATATAAATCTATTCTCAAGAATAACAAAGAATAAATTAAAATAATTTGTTTTTTATTTATCTATCTTTAATATTCTATCCATTATATATTTATTTTACTATAAAATTATCCCAAATTACAATTATTTTCAAAAAAATCATATCCCTTTATCTGAATCTTCTCCATTGTATAATCACTCTTTAAAGAAATTATAATTTTTACATTTTCACTATTCACTTTCTCATTAGTAAATGGATCCATTATCTCATTTTTTAAATAATTCCCTCTAAATAAATCTTCTGCTGTTATTACTTTATCATCTCTATTAGTAAAGTTATATCTATTATCACTAACATACTCCCTACTAGCACCTTCAATACTCTTAATTAAATTCCTGCAATTATTTACTTTATTCTTTTTAATAACTGAAGAAATAGAAACATAAGAAATAACTGAAATTATTGACAAAAGTACAATAGTAGCTAAAAGTTCCACTAAAGTAAATCCTCTTTTATTCATATTCCATCACCTAGTATAATTATATCTCATTAATTTCTAAAAATAAAGAAAAAAAGAAATTATTCTGTAATTTCTTTTTTAGAATTTTTTTCTTGATTTTCAAGTTTCTTAAGAACTTCTTTAGTTACTAATATAGCTCTTTGTCTAACTTCATCTGCTGCTTTTTCAATAACTGGTGTTCCTTTTTCCTTAGCAACTTCCCATAACTCATTAGCCTTTTCTTTAAGTTGTTCACCTTTTTTCTTAGCAATTGCTAAAGCTTTTTCCTTATCTAAATCTTCGATTTCCTTCTTCAATTCCTGAATTCTATCCATCAAATCATCAGATAATTCCTTCAAGTCAACTTCCTTAACTTTTTTAACTAATTCATCCATTTTCTTTTTTAAATCTTTTCTAAGTTCCTCACCAGATTTAGGTGATAAAAGCATTCCTACTCCAACACCAATACCTACTCCTGCTACAAATTTTAATAATCCTTTACCATTTTTACTCATCTTCATATTCCTCCTTTTTCTTTCTCCTAAACATTCTATTAATTAATGCTGTTACACCATCAACCACTTTATCTGTAATGGTTGCTAACTTGTCAGTAGTAAAATCAATCACCGAAAAAAATCCATTTAATGATTTTAGTTTCGTACTAATATCATCTGCAATTTCATCAATTTTATTCATCGTTCCAATCATCTTTATACCCAATATTATTAAAACTACCAGTAAAATAGAACCTAATATGTATAAAATCATCGGTAAAAAATCCATTTTTTAATCATCCGTCCTTTCCTTATACATTGAATCAATCAATTCGAAGAAATCCTTATCCACCTTATCATCATTTTTTTCTTCTCTCTTTTCCTTAAACTGCATTCTCGTAGGAATTACCTCTTCCTTCGTATCACTACTTGCTAAATGTTTCTCTAAATCATTTTCTTCAACTGTATCTATTTTCTCATCAAGTATAACACTATCACTCTTACTAGTCAAGTCATCTTCCTGATTAGTGTTGTTTATCTTTGGTTCATAAGCTACTCCAAATTCTTCATAATTATCATAAGCCTTTTCTATTGTAACATCTTTCATCTCATCATCAACAGTCATATCATATAGCAAATCATCTTCTTTTAAAGAACTAATCTTTTTTACCTCTTTATAAAGTTCACAATTTTCACACATCAAATTATCTTTTATCTCATCAGCCAAGTTTCCAAAAGCCTTCTTTCTAACAGTTTCAAAATCAACCTTTTTAGAAGGCCTCTTCATCTCAACATTATCCTCTGACTTTTCCTTAACTTCTTCTTTTTTATAATTCTTATCTAAAATTCCATATACTGGAGATATAACTGGAGTAGCTTTAAATTTTGGTTTTTCCTTAACTTCTTCTTTTTTTGGATATAACTCTGATACTTTTTTAGGAATTTCCTTTTCAGCCTTTAAAACATTTACATTTCCCATACTTGCTTTAGAACTACGACTAGGCATCTCATCTCCAAAATCAATTGGAAACGAAAACTTCTTCGTAGACTGTGAAACCGGTTGATCCATTACCGGTTTTTCTTGTTTTTGAATAATAGGTTGCTGAATAACTCTTTCTGTAGTCTTTTTATCCACTTCCATAAGTCCTTCAGGTCTAACTTTAAATTCAACCTTTTCTTCTTCTTTCTTTATCGTATCACGCATTACCTTAGGTAAAATATCCTTTGGTTCCTCATAAATTTCTTTATTTTCCTCTTCCAGTTCCATCTCATCTTCTTCACTAACCTCATCCATAAATAAATCTTTAATTTTATCAAATAATTTCACTATTGCACCTCCAAAATTAATCCTCTCCAGGTAACCCTATATTCTCCTCATCGCTCTGTTCATCATCAGATACATACTCTTGTAAATATTTAGAAAATGTACTCTCCGTATCTTTAGGCTTATCCAACTCATATTTAACTTCTTTACTATCACCAACACTATCATCAAGTTTAGTCTTTATAAGATTATCATTAAACTTAATACTATTTAAAATTATCAATGAATCAGCCATTATAACTGGTAAATTATCATCATCACTATAAAACTCTATTTTTGCATAATTATAAACTATCTCACAAAAATATTCCGCTTCCTTAATCTTATTAACTCCTACATAACCAGTCTTGCCATCTATCGCAAACTCCTTATAATAATAACTATAATCCTCACTCTTCTTATAATTTAACATATTCTTGTAATAATAACTAACCGTATCAACATACAAATAAACATATCTATCCCTTATTTTAAATTTTTGATTATATTCATTATCTTTGATTTGGCTAACACCCGTAGGTATATATAACTCATAACCCGTAGAAACAGTATTAACACTTGTACTACTCTTACTCATTGTTGCCCTAACTACCGTATCCAAATCACTAGTAATTCTCTGACAACTACATCCTGTAAGTAACAATACCAAGATTAATAAATAAATTATTTTCTTCTTGTACATATACTCCACCTACTCTCTTACATTATAACAAACATTTAAAAAAATTTAAATAGTTTTTTGTCTTTTCTCTAAATATTTTTATTTTTTTCTATTTATTTAAAGAAAAAATAAAAATATTTAATTAAAATTACCATATAAAAGCCCAGTTGAATATATAATCCAACTAGGCTTTAAATAACAAATAATTTTAACTTTTACTCTTACTTAGCTACAATAGTTACTATCTTATTCTTAATAACCATTATCTTTATCACTTCAAGTCCCTCAAGATGCTTCTTAACATTCTCTAATGCCAAAGCCCTATTCTTAATAGTTTCCTCATTCTCATCCATTCTTATATTAATTGTTCCTCTTACCTTGCCATTTACTTGAACCGCTATTTCTCTCTCATCTTCTACAAGCTTACTCTCATCACATACTGGCCATTTAGCAGTAGCTAAAATATCATAGCCCATCTCTTGATTAAGTTCTTCCGTTATATGTGGAGCCACTGGATTAAGTAAAATTAATAACAAACGATAATCATCCTTCGTAATACTCTTTGCTTCCTCATAAGCATTAGCAAGAATCATTAACTTAGAAATATAAGTATTATACCCCATTCTCTCTAAGTCATAAGTAATCCCCTTAATAGTCTTATTTTGAATAACTTCAAGTCCTTTACTATAACCCATATTATCATTTAAAATATTCTTTAAACGATAAACCTTATCCATAAATCTCTTACATCCTTTAAGAGAATCCGTACTCCACGGTGCATCTTGTTGATAATCCCCCATAAACATTTCATAAGTTCTTAAAGTATCTGCTCCATAATCACTCACAACATCATCCGGATTAATAACATTTCCCTTAGATTTACTCATTTTTTGATTATCAGACCCCAAAATCATTCCGTGACTTACTCTTGTCCAAATCATTTCCTTCGAAGGAACTAATCCTATATTATATAAAAATTGTACCCAAAACCTTGCATATAATAAATGTCTTGCTGTATGCTCCATTCCTCCATTATACCAATTAACCTTCTTCCAATACTTCATTGCCTCCATTGAAGCAAACTCTTGATCATTATGTGGATCCATATAGCGAAGAAAATACCAACTAGAACCAGCCCAATTAGGCATCGTATCAGTCTCCCTTTTAGCATCTCCTTGACACTTTGGGCACTCAGTGTTTACCCAATCAGTAATTTTAGCCAAAGGACTTTCCCCCGTATCTGTTGGTTCATATTCCGCTACATCTGGTAAAAGTAATGGCAATTTATCTTCCGGTAACGGTTGCCATCCACATTTTTCACAGTATACCATTGGTATTGGTTCTCCCCAAAATCTCTGACGAGAAAATACCCAATCCTGAAGACGATAATTCGTTTTGGATCTACCTATACCAGAACTCTCTAAATATTCAATCATTCTATTAATCGAATCCTTCTTATTCGTATATCCATTTAAAAATTCAGAATTAATCATCTCTCCATCACCAGTATAAGCCTCAAGAGATATATCTCCTCCCTTAATAACTGGTTTAATTTCCATTCCAAATTTCTTAGCAAAATCATAATCTCTTGGATCATGAGCTGGCACTGCCATAATTGCTCCCGTACCATATCCCATCATTACATAGTCAGCAATAAATACCGGTATCTTTTCTCCACTTAATGGATTCCTAACCGTAATTCCTTCTAATTTAACCCCTGTCTTATCTTTATTTACCTCTACTCTTTCAAAAGCACTTTTTTGTTTAGCAAATTCTTGATACTTCCTTACCTCATCCATATTAGTTATTAAATCTTTAAGTTTATCAACAATCGGATGTTCTGGAGCTATAACCATAAACGTTACCCCAAATAAAGTATCACATCTAGTCGTATATACCGTTAACTTATCCAAAGTCTCTTCCACTATAAAATCAACTTCTGCTCCCGTAGATTTACCAATCCAATTAATTTGCCCTAATTTAACTCTATCAGCAAAATTAGTATCATTAAGTCCCACAATCAAATCCTCTGCATAATCACTCATTCTAAGCATCCATTGTTCTTTTTCTTTCTGAACTACCTTACTACCACATCTCTCACAAACTCCACCAGCAGCATCCTCATTTGATAAAACACTCAAGCACTTTGGACACCAATTAACAAATGTCTTTGCCTTATAAGCCATATTATGCTTATAAAATTGTAAAAATTGCCATTGAGTCCACTTATAATATTCAGGACTAGCCGTAGAAATCTCTCTACTCCAATCAAAAGAAAAACCTATAGACTTTAATTGTCTCTTAAAAGTATCAATATTCTCTTTTACTGCTTCCTTAGGATGAATATGATTCTTTATCGCATACTGTTCAGCAGGTGAACCAAAAGCATCCCAACCCATTGGAAACAATACATTATATCCCTGCATTCTCTTAACTCTTGCAAGCACATCCTGAGCCGTATATCCCCTAACATGTCCTACGTGAAGGCCCGCTCCAGATGGATAAGGAAATTCTACCAATATATAGTATGGTTCCTTATCTCCACCAGTTATTGCCTCAAATGTTTTATTCTCTTCCCAATATTTTTGCCATTTCTTTTCAATCTTTGTAAAATTATACATTTTTATCCTCCTTAAAAAAAATAGTTATAAATATAAGGACGAAAATTCCGCGGTACCACCTTATTTTATAACTACTGTTATACACTCTAATTTTAACGCATTTCTGCGGATACATCAGCTAAATAGACAAGTTCATAATCAAACATTAAATACTCACACCACCCGTATTCTCTCTCGAAACACTATAATTACTACTACTTCTATTCTTCGCCTTTCAAACAATAACTAAATTCTATCACATTTTCTTAATATAAACAAGTCATTTTAAAGATTTTTATTCTGAAACAAAAACATCAATTGTTCCTATTCCGCCATCTATTTCAAGTTTATTTCTTCCAGTACCAATAACTCTATTCTTAGATACTTCCGAATTATTATATTTAATAGCTCCTATTCCCTTATCAAGACTAATTTGATAATCATCAACTACTCCAGTTAGATTAACAACCAATTTCCCAACCCCAGAATCAATCTCACTATCACCAAGAATCCAACCAGTAACTTCTACAGAACCAGCCCCAATATCTAAATTCAAATTATTCATTCTTCCATCTCTAATTACTATCTTTCCAGCTCCGCCTTCTATCTTTGTCACTTTCCTTATATCAAGATAATCAATTTCTAATAAACCAGCCCCTAAATCAAGATTTAATATCTTACTTAGTATCCTATTAATCTTTATTTTTCCAGCACCACCAGATATATCTACTTTATCAAAAGAAAAATCTTTTGGTACCGTAACTTTCACAAGATTTTTATCCGGATCAATACTTAAATGTGGCTTTTCTTTAACTACAACTCTATCCCCATCTTGTACTACATTAACATACTTATTGTCCGTATTAACTAAAAACCTTTCTCCTTCCTGAATTAATAATTCACTACTAACAAGCTCAATTTTTAAATACTTACTATTTATATTATCCTCATCATCTATTATATCCCTATCTATAATAGTATCATCTGTAAAACTACTAACTATTGTTACTACTAAAGAATATGCTCCATAAACAATACTAAATATTATCAAAAAAGCCAAAGATATAGCTAAATACTTAATAACTTTTTGCCCTTGACTCATTTTATTTCAACTCCTCCAAACAAACAAGTTGCACTAATAAATATCGTTCTTTTATTTTCATCTAACTTTCTATTTTTTCCATTTACTCCACCAAATATTGCATTTGAAGTAATAACCACATTAACATTTTTTGGTATATATAATGTAGACCCTCCAAATATTGTTGATACCCTTATCATTACATCTTCATCTATTTTGGCATTTCGCAGATCACACTTAATTTCTCCAAATACCGCTGTTAATGTTGAACCTTTAAAAGCCTCTCCATCAAAAGATAAACTCTGTGAAGAAAAAGTTGCACAATATTCCTTACCATCACTCTTCTTACTAACATCCCTTAAACTATCCGCTATCTTATCATCAAGATTTTCTTTAAACATTAAAGATAATCCTAATATTACCAAAATTACTGGTAAAGCTAATTTCCATATCATTGAAAAATCAATAATCTTATTGCATCCAAGTAACAAAGAAATCCCTATAAGTAAACCAATAATACTCCCTGTCTTATCTCGCTCCTTAAATAAACCAACAAAACTAGGTATTATTATAAATAAAGTCCACCATCCAGTAAAAAATGGACTAATTCTCAATACTCCTAATGATCTTAAAGCAATCAGTAACCCTAATAAAATTAAAATTACTCCCCATAAAATATTATTTCTATCTTTCATTAAACTCATCTCCTAAACAAAATTATATCATAATTATTATCTAAAGTCATTAATCTCTATAATATTTAATTATAAATTGAACCCCTTTTCCTAAAGAAGACTCAACAACTACCTCCCCATTATCAATTTTAATAATCTTATTTGCCAAAAACAATCCAATTCCAATACTATCTACATTCTGATCATTATAATTAAATCTTTTAAATATATCTGCCACTTCTTTTTCACTTAACCCTCTACCATCATCACAAATTCTAATCTCTGTAAATATTTTATAATCCCTATAACTAACACTAATCTCCCGAGAAGCATATTCTATTGCATTTTTAAGAATATTACTAAGTGCTTCTATCTCCCACCTCTCATCTACCATAATTCTCACTTTTTCACTATTAGTAACTTTTATAATCTTATTATTATAATCCCTTATAATATCAACCTTCAAAATAGCCTTCTCTATCAATTCACTTACTAAAATATTCTCACGTTTAAACTTTACTTGTCTAACTTCCAACTTTGATGCCTTAAGCAAACTTCCCACCAAAAAATTAACATTTAAAACCTCTTTTTTGATTTCCATTAGAAACTGTCTTCTAGTATCATCATCCATCCTCGGATTATCAAGCATATTATCTACCATTATTTCTATTGTTGTAAACGGTGTTTTTAATTGATGAGTAATATCTATTAAAAGATCTTTAATCCTCTCATTATCACATTTTACATTCTCACTCATTTCCTTTAAAGAAAGCATCATTTTATATATTTCACTCTTTAAACTAGATAATTCACTATCTTTATACTCATATATATCTATTTGATAATTCTTCTTATTAATCTCTTCAATACTCTTAACTATCTTTAAAATATCTCTATCTCTAGTTCTATCATAATAATAAAATATCACCAGAATCAATAAAATTACTCCCAAAATAAGTCCACTATTTATTATCAAATTAACTATATAATCATCATCATTTTTTCTTATAATCGAATACTTACTACTATCAATTCCATATCTAGCTAATATATCCCCCTTATCATAGTAACTATTATTAAATAAATCAATTAATAAATCACTATCTACATCCGGATACTTTGATATAACTACTCCCATTATTTCATTTATCTTCTTATTATAATTAACCGTATATTTCCTATATTGATATCCACTAATTAAAACATTAATAACTAAAAATACCACCCCTATTAAGACAATTCTTCTTATATACTCCTTATTTCTAATCATCTATAATATAACCTACTCCCTTAACAGTTCTAATAATATCACTCTGAAGTTTTTCCCTAATTCTTTTTATATAAACTGTAACACTATTCTCATAAACATCATTTCCTGTTAAATCCCATATATAATTAATTATCTTATCTCTAGTAACCACCAAATTCCTATTCATCATTAACAAATGAAGAATCTTTATCTCTAAACAAGTCAAGTTTATTACCTGATAGTTTTTATAAACTAACATTTTATCAACATCTAATACAATATCTTTAACCACAATCTTCTTATTTTTATCAAGTATTCTTTTAACTCTAACAATTAACTCCTTCATTTTAAAAGGTTTAGTAAGATATTCCTCTACCCCCATCTCTAAACCTGATACTATCATATCCTCTCTATCTAATGCCGTAAGAACAATAACCGGTATTTTTTTATCTTTAATATAATTATTATATAGCATAAAACCATCCCCATCAGGAAGTAAAATATCCAAAATAATTAATTTAATCTTGTTAATATCTTTAAAATTAATTGTCTCTTCTATAGAAGAAACCCTAAATAGTCTTATTCCACTCTCCAAAAAAGCATACTCAATCCCTTTAGCAATACTATCATTATCTTCAACCAAAAGTACCATTATTACCTACCTCACTTAACATAATTATAAAATAAACTTATTACCTTAGCAACATATTTTTTATATAATTATAACAAAAATAAAAGGATCATTCCCCATAAATTACAGGTTACAATCCTCTAATTAGAAACTATTTATAAACTGTCCAACATTTGGGATTCAGTTCATAAGTGTCAAATCCCAAATTTTTCTCCCTTACTACATTCTAGGTAATATTACCTATCCCTATACATTCCCAAAGCGCTTAATCAACAAAAAAAGAATTACTTAAATACCTAAGTAATTCTTAAATATTATCTTGTCTTATTACACTCATTAAACTATTCTTATCAATCATTCGTAAAGAATATCTCATAATCATAAATATTAATCCACTAACTATTAAAACACTATATATTATCCCCTTATAAGGAAATACATAACTAACCTCTTCCACTCTTCTAGTAAGAACAAAATAAGCAAAATAAGATAAACAAATTCCCAAAAAAATTCCCAGTATTAAAGAATACCCCAAATAAAACAAACTTTCCAATCTAACCATTTTATTAAATTGCTTACTATCCATTCCAATACTCTTAAAAATAGCATATTCTCTCATTCTTAAACTAATACTTGTACTAACTGTATTAAAAATATTAGTTAATCCAACTACACTAATCATTATCATTATTCCATATAAAAATATCCTAATTAAACGTATCAATATCTTACTTGTTCTATATTCCCGATCTTTATTCTCTACATATACTCCCTCATGCTTTTTAACCAATAATTCTATCTTCTCGTATACCATCTCACTTTTATCTGTCTTAATATATAGCACTATATCATCACCTGGATTATATCTATCTATACTCTTCTCACTTACTACCAATTTAACATCATTATAAGATGCCTTAACTCCTAATGGATCAATATTACTAACCATAGCTATTTCAATAGATAACTCACTACTTCCATATTCGTTAAAGCTATCCCCCTTAATTACATCTCCCTTTTTATAATCAAAAGTTCCCTTCTTATCAACAAGAATTGCTTTATCTTCTGTATTTCCCTTAATTCCTAACTTTTTAGTATACCTCTTATATTCCTCTAAAGATAAAGATTCAACCGTTAATCCATAAACATCATAATTATCCCCATAATAACTTCTAGAATATTCACTAAATCTAGGATTCTTTATTGCAAAATTTCCCTGTTTAATAACTGCATACTCCCTTATTAAAGGAATATTTACTATCTTATCAGTAATCATTTCATTATATACCCCATCACTATTTAAATTAACTATTAAATTATAATCATTATCTTTATATACTGATTCTAATTTTGATGAAATAAAAGCATCAAATGAAGACAACGTTACAAAAGAAAATACCCATATTACTACTGAAGTAATTATAACCGTATATTTCCCTTTACCCCTAAAAATATTCTTATAAGCAATATCTCCACTTAACCCAAAAAAACGTGTAATTAAATACGGTGTCTTCACCCTAACCGAATTATCATAATTATTCCCTTTAATAGCATTAATAAGATTACTATTTATAATAATTTTCATACTCTTCCTAACAGAAAAATACATTGTTATCATACTTAATATAATCCCTATTAAAATTGCTACCCCTGAAACTCTCCATTTAAGATAAAAACCCATACCATTAACTACCAATTTATTAACTATTAAACTAAATATAAAATTACTCCCAATTCCAAGACCAATTCCTAAAGGCATCCCTATCAAAAAAATTAACCCTGCTTCTAAAAGAACACTCTTCCTTAACTGTTTAAAAGTCATTCCAATACTAATAAGCATTCCATATTCCTTAATTCTCTCTGATAAAGAAATCTCAAAACCATTTCTAATACAATATATCGAAGTAATAATAATAATTAATAAAATAATTCCTGCTATTACATAAATAACCTTCATTATCACTGGATGAAAAGAATTACTAGAAAAATCAACTAATTCCTGATTCACATATACTGAATACTTTGCAAGAGCCATCTCCTTTTCTAACTCTAATGAATTACTACTATTAGTTAATACCCCCCCTCTAGTTTCACTATATATCTTATTATCAATTCCTAATATATTACTAGTAACAAAATATCTATTCTTAAGTCCATATTCTGTATATTTAACATATAAATCAACCTTCTCATTCCTATCTATCTGATTAAGTAAAGTAATCCCATCTATTTCTTCATCATTCCATTCCATTACTCCTACTATTAAATAACCATTAATTATATTACCTATTTGATATCCACTATTACTATCACGCAAATACTTACTAATTAATATTTCCGAATAATCACTAATCATTCTCCCTTCACTAATTACTATTGGCAAATTATTCAATCCCTGCTTATCTATTTCCAAGATTTTTATTCCAATATTCCTCTCTCTTGTAATAAAATAACTATCAATTGCTACATTTCTATCAAACTTATTTATATCCCCCGAAGGAACATTCCTAAACATATAATGATAATTTCCCTTAGTTCTTTCCAAATAATCAATAATACTACTCTTAAAACTCACTGTTAACGATAGTATCATTATTATTAAAGAGATTGATAAAACTATTCCTACAATCATAACAATCGTTCTTTTTTTATTCATCACCGTATGCTTAAACATTAATTGCTTTAAAATATTCATAACCAATCACTCACTTATCTTTCCATCAACTATTTTTATTACCCTCGAAGCCATTTTTGCAATCTCCATATTATGCGTAATCATAATAATTGTCTGCTTATAATCAATATTTGCCCTTTTTAATAAACCTACTACTTCCATACTATTCTTACTATCAAGATTTCCTGTTGGCTCATCTGCCAAAATAATTGCTGGCTTTGTAATTAAAGCTCGTCCTATTGACACCCTTTGCTGTTCTCCTCCAGATAATTGACTAGGTAAATGTTCCACCCTATTAGTCAAATTTAATTTCTGAAGTAATTCACTTACTAACTCCTTAGGAACCTCTCTATTATCTAAAAGTATTGGTAAAACAATATTCTCATAAACATTAAATATTGGAATTAAATTATAAAATTGATATATTAAACCAACCTGTCTCCTTCTAAATATTGCCAATCTATCTCTATCCAAACTATAAATATCCTCTCCATCTATATAAACCTTTCCTTTATTTGCCGTTTCCACTCCCCCAAGTAAATGCAATAACGTACTCTTTCCTGATCCTGACGCTCCAACTATTGCCACAAACTCCCCACGACTAACAGAAAAAGATACATTATCTACCGCTACTACTCTCGTATCTCCCTCGCCATATATTTTAGTTAAATTTTCTACTCTAAGTATTTCCATCACTTATCATCCCTCTCAATAATTAATTATATCTTATCAAAGTGACTAGTAAATGACAAGAACAAAAAAAGAACAGACTATTAATTGAACTTGTCAACAAAAAGTAGACAGTAAAAAGATTTTATTTAAACCCTAGTTGA
>ERZ857629.563-NODE-563-length-49540-cov-25.127412_pt1 | contig 49540 bp, 52 predicted proteins | sample MGYA00519700_ERZ857629 | MGnify/ENA primary metagenome ERZ857629 (study PRJEB31778, sample SAMEA3449351) | human gut metagenome | biome: human gut; feature: human-associated habitat; material: faeces | place: United Kingdom | collected 2010/2012 ... | reverse complement strand
TAACATAAAATATGTTATTATGAATGAAATTATGTTACAAGGAGATGTCATATGCAAAAGCAATTAGAGCAGTATTTCGGCTGCAAAGTAAAAATAGCAGAATATAAGAATAAATTACAATTGCCGATTTTTATGACTATGCGTGACATTATGATGGTTGAAATATATGGTGTTAACTTTGCCATAATAGATGTTATGAAGGGAGCAGTTAAAAAAGGAGATGACTTTGGCGGACATGGAGTATGCCAAAAAGGAAATAAAACGAGTGAGTAGTATATAGGAATAGCCTAAAGTAAGAAGAGTACGAAGGAGTAAATTTACTTCTGTTTGTACTCTTTTTACCTACCAGGAAAGAGTAAAATGTGTTAAGATATACCAAGATAAGGTTCTATGAGAAAACGGCTAGAACCCTAGTAAATATAAGGAAAATCGAGGTTATACTAAGATATGCAAAGAAAAATAAAAGTGCTCATGGTTTGCCACGGCAGTGTTTAAGAAACGTGGCGAAAGCCATGATTTTATTGGGTTTCTTGGATGGAAACGTAGAATTTACACCTTATTTACGCCTTTGGAAGATCGGATCGGTATAGTTAGAATAGTAAAGACGTGGGATGAATCTTGCGTCTTTTTTTAGATTGTGTAATTACATGTTGCTTGAAAAATCAAATAACACATGATAAATTATAAATGCGACGTAAAAAGAGTTACATTTATAAAAAGGTGATTGATATGAAAGAATTTTTGGAAAAAATATTACGGCAAAATGTAATAATGACGGAGAATAAAGAGGTATATAAAAAGCTTCCGTTAGTATATCGTGGAAGGTATGATATTTTTACAGTAGAGACGAATGGTGCGTTATGGATGGCTATTCATCCAAAAGATGATGTCGGACTTGTTATGTTACGTAGAGACAGAGCTGGCGTAGAAAAAATGACAGGATTAAATTGTGCAATATTTCTTGATCGAACAACATTTTATATAAAGGAAAAAATGATGGAAGAAGGAATTCCTTTTGTAATAGAAGGGAAGCAGGTATTTCTCCCATTTATTGGATATTTGTTGAGTAAGGAAAATGAAAGAGAATTGGCACCAGTTCATTTGATTTCATTTTTGACGCAAAAAATGCTCCTGATGGCTATTTATGAACGATGGAATGAAGTGAAAGTATCTGATGCAGCGAAACGAATAGGAGTGTCAACAAAATCTGCAAGTCGGTGTTTTGATGAACTGGAATATTTAAATATTGATGTGTTGGGCATGAAAGGTAAATCAAGAGTTATCAATATTCCGGATGACCGAAAACAATTATGGCAGCAGATTGAGCGTGTGTTAAGAAATCCAGTGATTCGAAGATTTGTTCTGAGAGAAGATATAAAAATAGAAAAGAAAGCAGGTATTTCTGCTTTGTGTGAGTATTCTCTTTTGTCAGATAATGTTTATCCTACTTATGCAGTAACAAAGAGAGAACTGAAAGCTAGTGGAGTGAAAGCGGAAAAACAAGTGAGCGAATTGGAAGAAATTGGTTGTGTTGTTTTGGAACTGGGATATTTCATTGATTTTTTAGGAAAAGGATTTCAAGATCCCTTGAGCGTAGTATTGTCACTTACAGGAGAAGAGCAAGAAGAGGAACGGGTAGATATTTCTATTAATGAGATGTTGGAGGAATATGTATGGTCAAAGGATTAGATACATTTCAGAAGTACTTTGCAGATTATGAAGAACAGTATGTTTTAATAGGTGGTGCAGCCTGTGATATTCTGTTTGAAAGCAATGAAGTAAATTTCAGGGCTACAAGAGATCTGGATATGGTTTTGATTGTTGAAGCATTAACTCCAGAGTTTGGAGAAAAATTTTGGAAGTTTATCGTTGATGGAAAATATAGAAACAAAGCGACAAACGGTAGCAACCCTCAATTTTATAGATTTGATAAGCCAGAAGACGATAACTTTCCGAAAATGATCGAATTGTTTTGTAGAAGTGATTTTAAACTAAAAGATGCGAAAGGAATTACTCCAATTCATATTGATGATGAAGTTTCCAGTTTGTCAGCAATTCTTTTAAATGATGATTACTATAAGGCACTTCTCAATGGAAAAGAAGTGAGAAAAGGCCTTTCTGTTTTAAGACCAGAATATATCATTCTTTTTAAAGCAAAAGCGTATCTTGATTTAAAAAAGCAAAAAGACTTAGGAGAAAAAGTGGATTCCAGTGACATAAAGAAGCATAAGAAAGATGTTTTGCGTATTGCTTCGGAGCTTATGCTTGAAAAAGTAGAAGAATTGCCGATAGCAGTAGATGCCGATATACATAGCTTTATTGACTTGTTGGAGCAGGAACCATTTGATCAAAATTCATTGAAAAGATTTGGACTGAAAAATGAGGATGTTGTAGAAGTGTTGAAGCAAGTATTCGGATAAAAATGTGATGTGTTATACAGTTAATTTTTAACCCATTTTTACACCTTTTGCTGACGATATTATGCGAAAATAAACCAGGTTATGCCAGAAAGCAAAAATTTACAAAGGCTCACAAAGCTCGAAATACCAAGAAAAACTAAGAAATGCGAGGTTATGCAACAATGATAAAAGTACTTTTTATCTGCCACGGCAACATCTGCCGTTCACCCATGGCGGAGTTTATTTTTAAAGATATGGTAGAAAAGCAGAACATATCCCGGCAGTTCTACATCGCCTCGGCGGCCACCAGCACAGAGGAAATCTGGAACGGCATCGGCAATCCGGTGTATCCGCCGGCACGGGAGATTTTGGCGCAGCATGGAATTTCCTGTGACGGGAAACGCGCGGTACAGTTGACCAGAGCAGATTATGAGAAGTATGATTATCTCATTGGCATGGACAGTGCCAATATGCGGAATATGAAGCATATGCTGGGCGGTGATCCGGATGGAAAAATGTACAAGCTCATGAGCTTTGCCGGTTCTGACCGGGATGTGGCAGATCCCTGGTACACCAGGAACTTTGAGGTGACCTACCGGGATGTGGAAGAGGGCTGCAAGGGCTTATTGGCCTTTTTAGTTCCGCAGAAATAAAAGTTGGAGTTTAACCTTGGCTTATCTGCCGGAAGTGTTTACAATGGAACCTTTGACCAGGATGCAGACAGACTCGCCTACTGGCATGGAGAGGAGTAGTGAACGAATGATCTACAAATTTATGACGAGCCGTGACATGGCGAAGGTAGGGTGCCAGGACTGTGCCGGGTGTTCCGATTGCTGCAAAGGAATGGGAACCTCGGTGCTGTTAGACCCTTATGATATGATGGAATTAAAGCGGGGACTGGGCTGCAGCTTTGAAGAATTGATGCAGGATAAAATCCAGCTGCATGTGGAGGACGGATTAATCCTGCCATCCCTGGCGATGAGCGGCAGGGAGGAAAGCTGTACATTTCTGGATGAAAAGGGCAGATGCACCGTCCATGGATTTCGTCCAGGGCTGTGCCGTTTATTTCCCTTAGGGAGGGACTACAGCGCCGGGCATTTACAGTATTTTCTTCTGGAGGATGTCTGCAGTAAGCAAAATCGCAACAAGGTAAAAATTGAGAAGTGGCTGGATGTGCCGGATCTGAACCAGCATGAGAAATTCTTGACAGAGTGGCACTTTTTCATGGGAAGGATGCGACAGCGGATGGAGGATGGAGATGACAGCACAAGACAGAGACTGGCGATGCAGCTGTTAGTCTGTTTCTACCAACAGGATTTCCAGAAAGAAACCTTCTATGAAACGGTGCGTCAGCGCATGGAACAGATAGACAATCATTAGAACAAAGAGTCGTCTGCTGACTCTTTGCGTGCGCGGTATGCGTAGCATAAAAAGCGGAGTGCCCTTATAAAGGATACTCCGCTTGATTTTTAGCAATTCTTAGAGAACGGTAACCATAATCATATACGCAGCGTAGGTGCAGAGGGCAGCCACACCCTGCCAGCGCATGAATTTTTTCTTCATCAGCATAGGTACTACCATAATGACAGCGATTGCCAGGCAGAACGGAATGTCCAGAGTGATGCACTGGGTGGAAAGGGGCAGCTCTTTTCCACTGATCAGACTGCAGATCGGCAGGATCAAAGAGGTATCAATGATGTTTGCACCGATAACGTTACCGGCGGAGAGACTTGCCTCTTTTTTGGCAATGGCGGTGATGGTGGTGACCAGCTCCGGCAGGGAGGTTCCAATTGCTACGATGGTGACGGCAATTACTGCCTCCGGTACATGGAGGAAGTTTGCGATATCCGTTGCGGAATCCACCATCAGCCGGGCACCCAGAACGGTGGCTGCAGCACCCAGAATAAATTTCACCACATTGGTGATGACGGTCTTTTTGTCATGCTCCGGTTTTTCTTCCGCAGGAGCATTTTCCATACTGTTTTTTGCACTTAGCACATTGTCTACGATAAAGATTACAAACAGGACGATTAGCACCACACTTCCCATCCATTTCAGCTGTCCGGTGTAACCAAAGAGTAAAAGAGTGGAGACACAGGCGAGGAGAATCAGTCCTTTTGCCAGATAATCGGAGCGCTTGATGACCGTGGGCATTGCCAGTACGGCGATGGCAAGAATCATACCGGTGTTGGCAGTGACACTGCCGATGGCGTTACCACAAGCCATATCCACACTGCCTTTGGCAGCAGCCATAGCACTGACCAGCATTTCGGGAAGGGTGGTTGCCAGGCTGACAATGGTAGCACCGACGATGAAAGTGGGGATACCGCTGACTTTTGCAATCCAGGTGGCGGCATCAACGAATGCGTCACCACCCTTGACGATCAGTGCCAGACCGACCACAAAGATAAGTATTGCGAGAAACATTGACATGATAAAACCTCTTTCTGCCGCTTCTTGCGGCGGTGGAATAAGGTGTCCTGTGAAGTCTCTCTTTTGTCGGCAGACATAAAAAGAGACTCCAGGGGAACACCTATGTAGGAATTCCCTATGAGTCTCGATGTTTCAGGATCATCCAGGTTTTCGACCGGGTTTGTTGGAAGATCCACGCTTGTGCGCCTCTACTCTCTCATAAGTAAGTTATTGATAATAATACTCATCAAAACCTTATCTGTCAAGGAAAAAATAAAAGAGTGCGGCAGCAGCCGACGCTTACTGTTTACCCCAGATGGCATGGAAAGCGGTTTGTGCCATGATGCGGTAGCCCTCCTCGGAGGGATGCAGATGGTCGCCACTGTCATAGGCAGGGAGAAAAGCCACCGGGTCCTCAGGATTTTCCAGGGCATGGGCGAAATCCACACAGCCGTCAATCTCATCGGTGGTGCGGATCCAGTCGTTGATGGCACAGCGCAGTTTTTCCCGGAAGGGTGCAAAGGTACGCCAGCCACGGATGGGCAGCAGGGTTCCCATGTAAACGTTCAACCCCAGCTTTCTGGATTCCCGGATATAATACCGTAGTCCCTCAATCATTTCCTTGGGTGTGGGCAGGTCCGACATGGGACGGAAGGGATTGACCTCCACACCCACGGGGTGGATGATGTCGTTGATACCCTGCTGGATCAGGATGGTGTCCGCCCCGTCAACCGGGATTTCGTGGGGAAAGCGGTTGGTGGCTTTCAAACCATAGGATTCGTAGGTGATGCAGTGGTATTCCCGTAAGATACGGGAACCACTGGTAGCTTTGCGGACAACCGCCGTATCGGAAATTTCTTTTTCTTTTAATAAAAGGTTCAGATCATCGGGCCAGGACTGGGCAGTGATGGAATCACCGTAACAGATCAGGCAGCGATGGGATGCATCTGTGAGGATTTCCAAATCACTGAAAAAATAAAACCAGTTGGTATTTCGTGCATCGTCCAAAGGGAGTATACTGGACATACAATGGTTTCCCACCGCATAGGTTCCCTTGGACAGGGGACCGGTGGCAATGACTGCGGAGCGCATCTGGGTAAAATCTCCCAGATAAAAGCTGATGACAACCGTGTCTCCGGCAGGAACAGGCAGAGAGATTGGATCGCTGACAGCCCGCTCACCGGCGGGAATGAGGACTTCGATCTGACCGCCAAAGGTGACCGGCGTAAGAGTGGATTCCACCACCTGTGTGCCGGCCAGAGCCAGGGGCTTGCCGGTTTCATCGGTGGCAGGCGGCGTAGTGTCATCCTGCAAAGCTGCCGAGATCTGTGTGATGCAGATCGGCTCGGTACCGCAGTAGTTGTCCATCGTCAGGCGGAGTGCCTGTCCCTCAAAGGGGCAGTAGACCGGATACCGCAGTGTGATATTTTTGCTATAGCCCTCCGCCTTATGCTCGGCGATGGACATGGCATTGCCATAAAAGGAAACCCATTTACATTCAGACATGTTATTTCTCCATTGATATATGATAAATTCGGGCTTATTATAGCCCACGGCGAACCGGTGCGTCAAGCGCAGGCAGGAGGCGGGAATGATACAGATCGGAATCCTGGATTGCAGCCCTTTGAGTGATCCTGTGACTTTTCAGAAAAAAATGAAACAGATTTCAGCAGACCGCCAGGCAGTGGTGGAGCGTCATCGCACAGAGAAGGGCAGACGCCAGAGCCTGGGAGGTGGTCTTTTGCTACAGGCAATGTTAGAGCAGGCAGTGCAGGAACAGTGGGCGGCTCCCTACTCATCCTTCTCCTGGGAAAAAGGAGGGCAGGGCAAACCCATCCTCCGGGGAGTGACAGATTTCCGGGGATGCACGCTTTATGTAAATCTATCCCATTCCGGAGAACTGGCGGCAGCAGTGCTGGCGGATTTTGAAGTGGGAATCGATATTCAGGAACAGCAGATGCCGCCGGAGGGGGTGGCAAGGCGCTTTTTCACCCGGCAGGAGCAGGCATGGATTCAAGCTGCAGGGGATGGGGAAAAAGCGGAGAGCTTCTTTCGTATCTGGACTTTGAAGGAAGCCTATATCAAGACCACGGGACTGGGGATGCGTACCCCTCTTATGGACTTCGATGTGACGGAAGCGGCAAAAGAAGGCGGTAAGGTGAGAGCGGTAGAGAAGGAACTTTTTCTCTGCGCCCTGCCCGGAATCCAACAGCCCACCGAGCCTAAACGGCGATATGCGTTGGCAGTGGGAGGGTTAAAAGCCTATGAGACGCCGAAACCGCAGTGGTTTTTAATCCAACATTAACTTGACCTTACCGTCAGGACTTTGTAGAATAAAGAAATATGAGTGGAACGCGAAAAAACCGCGGGAAAAGAGGGATATCATGCATAACGAATTGACAGCCAGTGATATTAAGAAAATGGAAGAGGAAATCGAGTATCGCAAGCTTGTTGTGCGGAAAAATGCGCTGGAGGATGTAAAAGAGGCCAGGGCACAGGGGGATTTAAGTGAGAATTTCGAGTACTACGCGGCCAAGAAATTTAAGAACCAGAACGAGAGCCGCATCCGGTATCTGGAGCGGATGATCAAGACTGCTACGGTGATTTCCGACGATTCCAAAGAGGATGAAGTGGGAATGAACAATTCCGTGGAAGTGCTGTTTGAGGAGGACGGAAGTGTGGAAACCTACCGGATCGTGACCACGGTGCGGGGAAATTCCCTGGAGGGGCTGGTGAGCAATGAGTCCCCCATCGGTAAGGCTTTGCTGGGACACAAGGTGGGGGACCGCGTGTGCGTGGAGGTCAATCCCACCTACAGCTATTATCTGGTGATCCGCAAGATCGACAAGACCAATGATGATTCCCTGGATAAGCTCCGGAGCTTTTAAGGAACGAAATAAGCAATCAATTAAAGGAAAAAGACAATGTTTGGGTTATTTATCTTCTTATTTTTTATACTGCCGATCTTAAAGGGTTCCAAAAAGGATGAGCGCCGATCGGAAGGGTTTAAGATCTTCCTGACGATTTACATTCTGTTTGCCATTTTCGGAAGTCTGTTGGATTCTCCCATGGGAATTGTGGCGGTGATTGCGCTGATCATCTATGCCTGGAACAAATATAAAAAGAAGCAGGAGGCTGACGAGCGTACAAAAGAGTACAGTGGTGGTTCTGTATATTATGGAAGCGGGGAAAAGAAACAAAGCCGTTACTCCAAATCCGATGCCAAGGCGGCCAGGGTCGTGAGTGCAATCCTGCCCAAGCGGGTGGCAAAGCGCCGTAAAATCGTGCAGGATTTCAATAAGAAATACAGATTATATCTGACGGAAGAACAGATCAACGGTATTGTGGATTCCACCTATATGTCGGAGACCTGGAAACGGGAAGTGGAAGCCATGGCGGGCAAATATGAGTCCATTTATGAGTGGTTTCAGGGAAATACCAGATGGCTCCGGGCTTATCTGTATGCCTTTCATGTACAGGATGTAACTTCTGATATGGAACAGCAGGAGAAAATTGTCACAGCCGCCTTTGAGGAGATCATGAAATATTCCGATACCTTAAGCTATCTCAGTGTGCCGGAACGTATTAATGAGATCAACAGCAAATATTACACCGGATTTGATGATGTCTCTTATATGATTGCCTATCGTTTTCTGGAGGCAAAGGGATTGTTCCATACTTTGGATGTGACGCCGCTTACGCATGATGATTCCGAACTGGATGATCTGATGAAGAAATACCAGAGTACACCTGCAAGCTAAAGGAAAAAGAACAAAAACATATAAGACAGCTGTTGCATTGGCTGGGAGAATAAAATCAGAAAAAATGAAAATCCTATCTTTTAATAGTTACCGGAAGAAAACGGGACAGAAAGGTAGGATTTTTTTATGGATCAGGCGGGACGACAGGCAGGAAAGCAGAGCGTGGGGATTGAGGCTCCGGTCTACATCCGGGCAAGTGCTTCAGTGGTAGGCAAAAAGGAGGGGGAAGGACCTTTAGGGGATTTTTTCGACTTTGTGGGATCGGATGATCTTTTTGGCACCAAGACCTGGGAGGAGGCAGAGAGCAGCTTACAAAAGGAGGCAGTCACCACGGCAATCGGTAAAGCAGATCTGAAACCAGAGCAGATTCGCTATTTGCTGGCGGGGGATTTGCTGGGACAGTCCATTGCATCTTCCTATGGATTACTGGATTTCAAGATTCCATTGTTTGGTCTGTATGGAGCCTGTTCTACCTGCGGAGAATCCTTAAGCCTGGGAACGCTGCTGGTGGCAGGTGGGTTTGCGGATCATGTGGTCTGTGTCACCTCCAGTCATTTTGCCAGTGCGGAAAAGGAATTTCGCTTTCCGCTGGGTTATGGAAACCAGCGCCCCATGGCAGCTACCTGGACGGTGACGGGAAGCGGAGCCTTCGTCCTAAGTAAGGAGTCCAACCGGCGGAACCTGGCGAGGATTACAGGGGTGACCACCGGAAAGATCATGGACTATGGAATCAAGGACTCTTTCAATATGGGATGTGCCATGGCTCCTGCAGCAGCGGACTTGATTGCCCGGAATCTGGAGGATTTCCGGAGGACACCGGCGGACTATGACAAAATCATTACCGGAGATCTGGGCACGGTGGGAAAGGAAGCGCTTCTTGATCTTTTGAAACAAAAACAGATAGATATCAGCCAGGTACACATGGACTGCGGCATTGAAATTTTTGATTCGGAGAAACAGGGAACGGACGCGGGTGGCTCCGGCTGCGGCTGTTCGGCTGCCGTTCTTGCAGCTTATATTCTGCGGAAAATCGAGAAAGGTGACTGGAAACGGGTATTGTTTGTTCCGACAGGAGCGCTCCTTTCCAAAACCAGCTTCAATGAAGGAAAGGCAGTGCCGGGAATTGCCCATGGCATTGTAATGGAAGCATCGGATTTATCAAGGTAAAAGTATGATGTTTTGTACAATTTAGATAGAAAAAACGGAGTCGGTCATCATCTTTCATCCATTCTGCCAAAACGGTGAAAAGACATTGCTTTTTAAAAGAAGGGTGTGATACAATATCTCTCGTTGGCACACAAGTGTACGCGGGAGGAAAACAAGCATGGGTGAGACTGCCAAATATTATGTGGTCACACAAAAGGCAATCCCGGAAGTATTGTTGAAGGTGGTGGAGGCGAAGAACCTGTTAGAGTCGGAAAAGGTACTGACAGTGCAGGAGGCCATCAACCAGGTAGGAATCAGCCGGAGCTCTTTTTACAAGTACAAGGACGATATCTTTCAGTTTCACGATAATTCCAAGGGAACCACAATCACACTTACGTTCCAGATGGACGATGAACCCGGTCTTTTGTCGGATGTACTGAAAATCATTGCAGATTTTGGGGCAAATATTCTGACGATTCATCAGAGTATTCCCATCAACGCCATTGCATCGTTGAGTATCAGCGTACAGGTACTTCCCACAACCAGGGATGTGGCACAAATGATTGAGGAAATGGAGCGTCAGAAGGGCGTGCATCATGTCAAAATTCTGGCGAAAGAATAAAAACGTGAGAAAAAGGAGAGCACTATGAGGAAGGCAGCAGTTTTAGGCTACGGCACCGTAGGAAGCGGAGTTGTGGAGGTCATTGACCGGAACGGGTCGCAGATTGAGGCTCGCGTGGGCGAGGGCATTGAAGTAAAATATATTTTGGACCTGCGGGATTTTCCGGGCGACAAGCATGAGGCGCAGGTGGTGCATGATGTAAATGTTATTTTAGAGGATGAAGAAATCAGCATTGTGTGTGAGACCATGGGAGGTGTGGAACCTGCCTATACCTTCACCAAAAATGCTTTATTAAAAGGAAAGAGTGTCTGCACCTCCAACAAGGAACTGGTGGCAGCCCACGGACCGGAACTGATTCGCATTGCAAAAGAAAATAACTGCAGTTATTTATTTGAGGCAAGCTGTGGTGGCGGCATCCCTGTCATTCGCACCATGACGGAGGCGCTTTCTTCTGAAAAGATCGACTCTATTATGGGAATCCTGAATGGAACCACCAACTACATTCTGACCAAGATGGACAAGGAGGGTGCCGATTTCGCACAGGTATTAAAGGAAGCCCAGGAGAAAGGATATGCAGAGCGTAATCCGGAAGCGGATGTGGAAGGTTATGACGTATGCCGTAAGATTGCCATTCTCTCTTCTCTTATGAAGGGCAGCTATGTGAAATACGAGGATATCTATACCGAGGGTATCACCAAAATCAGTGCAGATGATTTTAAATATGCAAAGAAAATGAGCATGGCGGTGAAACTGATCGCCCTGGCAAAACAGCAGGAGGACGGATTCTATGCCATGGTATCTCCTTTCCTGATTTCCAGAGAGCATCCGTTCTACTGTGTCAATGATGTATTTAATGCCGTATTTGTTCACAGCAATATGCTGGGTGATTCCATGTATTATGGAAGAGGAGCCGGAAAGCTTCCCACCGCCAGCGCAGTGGTAGCAGACCTTGTGGAGTGTGCATGCAATGCAGACAGACATGTGGCAATCCGTTGGGAGGAAACCAATGCGCAGGTGGCATCCTGTGGACAGATGGTGCGCCGTTTCTTTGTACGTACCCGGACAGAACAGACACAGATCGAAAAAGTATTCGGTCAGGTGACACTGGTGGATGCAGGAATGGCCGGTGAGTATGGATTTGTGACAGAGCCTATGACAGAAGATGACTTTGCAAAAAAAGCAGAAGAAATCCAGGTAATCAGCCGGATCAGACTGTTAGCGTAATACATAAGAAATAAGAAAAGGAACAGGATTACTGTTCGAGAAAAACGAGGAATACGGAAATGAAAAAGGTTGTAAAATTTGGAGGAAGCTCTCTGGCAAGTGCAGAACAGTTTGAAAAGGTGGGGGCTATTATCCGTGCAGATAAAGACCGGCGTTATGTGGTACCTTCCGCACCGGGCAAACGGTTTTCCGGAGACACCAAAGTGACGGATATGCTCTATGGCTGTTATGACCTGGCAGAAGCAGAGAAAGATTTCAAAAAAGAACTGGATGCTATCAAAGCCCGGTATGATGAGATTATCACAGGGCTGAAATTAACTTTAGATTTAACAAATGACTTTAAAATCATTGAGAAGAATTTCAAGGCAAAGGCAGGTAAAGAGTATGCCGCCTCCCGGGGTGAGTTTTTAAATGGAAAGGTAATGTCAGAATATCTGGGATTTCCTTTCGTGGATTCTGCAGAAGTCATTTTCTTTAATGAGGATGGAGAGTTTGATGCGGAGAGAACCCAGACCGTACTCAGTGCCCGCCTGTCCAAGCTGGACTGTGCAGTGGTACCCGGTTTTTACGGTTCTTATGGACGAGGTGCAGAGGAAACAGTGCCGGCTTCCCGTGTAAAAACTTTTTCCAGAGGCGGTTCTGATGTCACCGGATCCATCGTGGCAAAAGCGGTACAGGCAGATGTTTATGAGAACTGGACAGATGTGTCCGGTTTCCTGATTGCAGATCCCCGCATTATTCCCAACCCGGAAGCCATTGATACCATCACCTATCAGGAACTTCGCGAGCTGGCCTACATGGGAGCTTCCGTATTACATGAGGACGCAATTTTCCCTGTCCGCAAGGAAGGAATTCCCATTAATATCCGTAACACCAATGCAGCTAACGACAAGGGAACCTGGATTGTGGGAAGTACCTGTCAGAAATCCAAGTATACCATCACCGGCATTGCCGGAAAGAAGGGCTTCTGTGCAGTCAATATTGATAAGGATATGATGAACTCTGAGATCGGGTTCGGGCGTAGATGTTTACAGGCCTTTGAGGATAACGGCATTTCCTTTGAGCATATGCCCTCCGGTATTGATACCATGACCGTTTTTGTCCATCAGGATGAGTTTATGCATAAAGAGCAGGCAGTTGTCTCTGCCATCCATCGTATGGCGAAACCGGATCGTATTGACATTGAGTCAGATCTGGCGTTGATTGCTGTAGTGGGTCGTGGCATGAGAGCAACCCGTGGTACAGCAGGCCGCATTTTCTCCGCATTGGCCCATGCCAATGTCAACGTGAAGATGATTGACCAGGGTTCTTCTGAGTTAAATATCATCATCGGAGTGCGGAATCAGGACTTTGAGACTGCAATCAGTGCCATTTATAATATCTTCGTAATCAGCCAGTTATAATGTCTATTCTGCATGGCTCTGAATCGATACAAAATCTTAAGAAATTACCACTGGTATTATCCTTTGAAACCTTGTAATATAATGAGTACAAGAGAGCCAACGTGCTTGCACGATTGGCAGATTGGAAACACTCGTACAAGGCGTAGAGGGAGTCTGTTATGGCACAAACACAAAACAGAAAGCCTGTAATTCAGGTGAAGGATTTATACAAAATCTACCGCATTGGCGACAATAAAGTCCGGGCGCTCAATGGGGTGGATTTTTGTATTTACAAAGGCGAATTCTGCTCCATTGTCGGGGCATCCGGATCCGGTAAATCCACGCTGCTCAATATGCTGGCCGGCTTGGAGAAACCGACAAAGGGTGAGATCGTCATTGCAGGAGAACATATTGAAAAGAAAAATGAGAGCCAGCTGGTAAAATTCAGGCGGGAGCATGTGGGATTTATCTTTCAGTCCTTTAACCTGATGTCCACCATGAATGCCATTGAGAACATTGCACTGCCGCTGACTTTCCAGGGAGTGGATCGCAGGACCAGAACCAAACGGGCGGAAAAAGTGGCGCAGCTGGTAGGACTTTGGAAATACCGGAACCACAAACCGACACAGATGTCAGGTGGACAGCAGCAGCGTGTGGGCGTGGCGCGAGCTCTGGTGGTGGAACCGGAGATTATTTTTGCCGATGAGCCTACCGGAAATCTGGATTCCAAAACCTCTGCAGAGGTGATGGAACTGATGCGGAAGGTGGTTCGGGAGAAAAACCAGACGCTGGTTATGGTAACACATGATAATTACCTTGCAAGTTTTGCCGACAAAATCATACACATTAAAGATGGCAAAATCACGCAGATTGAAGAGGGAAGGGCGTCCCAGGCTGAGACGGTGGAAGAGTTGAAGGCCGAGGAACTGACCAATGCAGTGAGAAATGAAAGGGAGAGAGAACAAAGTGAAGAGAAGACAAACTAACTTAGGAAAAAGATTTGGCAAAATCCTCCTCATGGCAGCTTTGAGTGTGGGGTGTACTTTAGGAGCAATGGCAGCACAGCCGACAGTACCTGTTTTTGCATTGTCAGTGAGTGCCAATGGAACAGACGCAGCAAATGAACTTTCTGCATATTGTAACAATCTAAAAACTAAAAATAAACCCGACCAGTATACGAGTCAGAAACTAGATTCCATTTTAAGTGGTGCAGTGAGTTATTTGAAGTCAAATCCAGGAATAGATTATAGTGACTATCTTACCAGAGTAAAAGAGCAGATGGATGCAGTATTAAATAGCACAGTGGCAGCTGGTGACACAGCTAGTTACCTATTCCTGGCAGACAATTTTACCATCCCTACCGTTAAATATGGAGAAACGGTCACAATTCCTCTGCCGGTAATCAACTACAGTGACGCCCAGCTGACGGATGTGGTCATCAACCCCAATATGGAAAGCGTAGCCACCGACGATTTCCCCTTTGAAATCCAGAACAGCGGCTATACCCAGCTGATTAAGGCGATTCCGCCTTACAACCCCGATAAGGATATTCTGTCCCTGCGCCAGGATCTGGTCTACACCTTTACCGTGCGCCAGGATGTGAAGACCGGCTACTATCCGGTAAAATTTGATGTCCTTTACACCAGAAATAATGCCACCGTCAAAGGCTCCATCACCACTTATGTGAATGTCATCGGCAAACCGGAGTACGGAACCAAGGGGCAGAACAAGCCGGAGGAGGACGAGAAGGATAAATTCGTGGCACAGCCCCGTATTATCGTAACGGGCTTTGAGACTAACCCTGCGGATGTCTACGCCGGAGATACCTTTACGGTATACATTCATGTAAAGAACACCTCCACCAGTATGCCTGTGAAGAATGTGCTCTTTGACATGCAGGCGGCTGTAGAAGGAAGCGATAAAACCAACACCTATTCGGCATTCCTGCCTACCTCCGGTTCCAGCTCCGTTTACATGGATTCCATTGCAGCAGGACAGGAAAAAGATATTGCCATTGAAATGACAGCAAAAGCAGACCTGGCGCAGAAACCCTATGTACTTCAGGTCAACATGAAATATGACTATGACAAGACTGCCAATGTGACAGACACTGCCAGCGTGTCTATTCCTATTAAACAGGAAAGCAAATTTGACACCTCCACAGCGGAGGTTGCGCCCTCCAGCACCCCTGTAGGCTCCCAGTCCAACGTGATGTTCAGCATTTACAATACTGGTAAAACCACTCTTTTTAACCTGCAGGTTAAATTCAAAAATGATTATGTTGAGGGTGGCGAAGCTTTCATCGGAAATCTGGAATCCGGTCAGACCGGCAACGTGGATACCATGGTAACGGCAACAGCTCCCAACGAAGGTACAATAACGGCTGTTATATCCTATGAGGATGAGGCAGGAAATGTAACCGAGACCGAAAAAGAAATTGCTCTTTCCATTTATGAGGAAAGCTTTGATGACAGTTCCATGGATGACGGTATGTGGGATGATTCCCAGATGGATGACACGGATACCGGACTTCCCATCGCAGCAAAGATCGGTATTCCCGTGGGCGTAATTGCAGCGGTTATCATAGTACTGTCGGCAGTGCTGAAAATCCGCAAAAAGAAGAAAGCAAAAAAACAGCAGGAAGAAGATTTAAGCTTCATTGATGAGGAGTAAAGAACATGCGTTTTTCAGATTTACTGCGAATGAGCAGCTCCAGTCTCTGGAAACGTAAGGTGCGAACCATTCTGACCGTGCTGGGCGTCGTCATAGGTGTGGCGTCCATCGTGGTCATGGTTTCCTTAGGTCTGGGATTGAATAAAGCCACCATGGATCAGATTGAGTCCTACGGTGGTCTGACCACCATCACGGTGTCAGAGGGAAGTGGCAGCAATTCCAGTTTCGGTTCATCTTCCGGCAGTTCTTCGGAGGAAGCGAAACGCTTGAATGATGCCCTGGTGGAAAGCCTGTCACAAATTGAACATGTGGAATTGGTTGCGCCGGTTTTATCCAGCCGGCTGATTGCCAAGGATGGTCAGTATGAAAATTCCTGGATGACCGTGTACGGTATGACCCCGGAAGGATTGGAAAAGCAGGGCATTACCATCGGGGAAGGACACTTGCCCACCAATTCGGAAGAACTGGAGTTCTTCTATGGTAACCAGGTAGTGATGGACTTTACCAATTCCAAGACAGGAGAAGGGTTCTGGGGAAGTGATGAAGAACCTCCCATCGATTTAATGAAGGACACCATTTTTTATATTTTTGATCCCGACGCCTATTACCAGTGGCAGTCCCCTTCCCAGGGGCAGTCAGTGAAGCCGCCGAAGAAATTTTTGATTCCCACGGCAGGTATCATGGCAGGAGGTCGTGATGAATATAAAGCTGGCTGTTACAATGTTTACTGTAACATGGATGCCCTGAAAGCAAAATTGAAACAGATTTTCAAAAATAAAGCCATTCCGGGACAGCCCACCAACAAGAACAATAAGCCCTACAAGGAATTGTACTACAACCAGCTTTATGTCTATGTGGATAAAATCGACAATGTGACAGAAATCCAGAAAATGATTAACGACATGGGCTATGAGGCATACAGCAATGCGGACTGGATTCAACAGCAGCAACAGCAGATGGGTCTGATTCAGGCGGTTCTCGGCGGAATCGGTGCCGTTTCCCTGTTAGTTGCCGCAATCGGTATCGCCAATACCATGATGATGTCCATTTATGAGCGTACCAAGGAGATTGGTATTATGAAGGTGCTTGGCTGCAATCTGGGGGATATACGGATGTTATTTTTGCTTGAGGCGGCCTTCATCGGACTGATTGGAGGAGCTGTAGGACTGGCACTCAGCTATGGGATTTCCGTTTTACTCAATAATGTGTTAAAATTAGGAGAAGTCATGGCTGGAATGGAAGGAGCAGCTATTTCCTATATTCCGCCGTGGCTGGCACTGGCGTCCCTGGGCTTTGCCATTGTGGTTGGTATGCTGGCAGGATTTTTCCCGTCCCTGCGTGCCATGAAGTTAAGTCCTCTGGCGGCAATCAGAAACGAATAAGGAAGCGCGAGGAGTAAAAAGATGAAAGATAACGGACAGGAGTTTTCCAGACGCGAGGAACGCCGCAGAAGGAGAGTCCGAAATCAGATACTGGTGTATGTCACCACGGTGGCGGTGATTGCGCTGGTGGTTGTAGGAATCGTATTTGCAGTAGTGAAAGTGTCAGGCGTGGTGCGGAGCAGACAGAAGGCGGCGCAACAGGCAGAACAGGAGGAGCAGCAACAGCAGAAGGAAACCGAGGAAATTGTGATTTCCGAGCCGACTCCCATCGAAGAAGAACCCCGGGAAGAGCGGGATGCATTGGATGATGTGGTGGATACCTGCATTGATGCCATGTCTTTAGAGGATAAGGTGGCAGGGCTTTTCATTATCACACCGGAACAGCTTACCGGCGTGGGAACGGCGATAAAAGCAGGAGAGGCAACCCAGACTGCACTGAATGACCATGCTGTGGGCGGACTGGTGTACCACGGGGCAAACATTAAATCTGCAGACCAGTTCAGCACCATGCTGACCACCACCGCATCCATGAGCCGTTACCCGATTTTCCTGGCAGTGACCGAGGAAGGCGGAGAAGGAACCGTGGCAAAGAGTGCCATCTCCGTAGCGGATGTGAAAACCTTTGCAGAGATGGCAGAAACAGGAGACAGCTCCGTGGCACGCTCCGCAGGAAGTGAAATGGGAAGTTATCTCTCGGAACTGGGAATCAATGTAAACCTGGCACCTTCCGCTAATTTAGATGGAAAATCCCATTCCTTCGGAACGGACAGCACCCAGGCGGCTTCCTATGTGGCAGCCCTGGTGGAAGGTCTGGAGGGAAGTGAAGTCAGTGCCTGTCTGAAGACCTTCCCCGGCATTGTCAGTGAGACTGATACCGAGCAGGGTTTGGCATCCATCCAGAGTGACACTGACCAGTTGAGAGCCGAGGAATTTCCCATTTTTCAGGCGGGAATTGATGCGGGAGCAGATTTCTGTATGATCAGCAATGTATCAGCCCCCAATGTGACCGGGGACAACACCCCCTGCGTGTTAAGCTCCATCGTGGTGACGGATTTGCTCCGCGGGGAGTTAGGCTTTAAGGGAATCGTCGTCACCGATGATTTCACTGACGCTGCCATCACCGAGTATTACACGGCAGGAGAGGCAGCAGTAAAAGCCATCCGCGCCGGTGTGGACATGATTTACATGCCGGAGAATTTTGAAGATGCCTATGCAGGCGTGCTGGAGGCAGTGAACACCGGAGCACTCACTGAGGATCAGATTGACCAGTCCCTCCACAGAATTTACCGGGTAAAATACGCATCGCGGTTGAATGATGCCCAGTAATGGGATATGATAAACAGAAAGAAAACAGAAAGATGAGGAAGTGCTTTATGAACATTGTATGTCTGGACTTAGAGGGAGTTCTGGTGCCGGAAATCTGGATTGCTTTTTCCCAGGCAAGCGGCATCCCGGAGCTGAAACGGACCACCCGTGACGAGCCTGATTACGATAAACTGATGAAGTGGCGTCTGGGAATTTTAAAGGAGCATGGACTGGGATTAAAGGAAATCCAGGACACCATCGCATCCATCGACCCCATGCCCGGCGCGAAGGAGTTTCTGGACGAGCTGAGAAGTCTCACCCAGGTTATCATTATCAGTGATACCTTTACCCAGTTTGCCACCCCGTTGATGAAAAAGCTGGGCTGGCCCACCATCTTCTGCAATTCTCTGGAAGTGGCAGAGAACGGCGAGATTACCGGATTCAAGATGCGCATCGAGAATTCCAAGCTGACCACCGTTAAGGCACTGCAGTCCATCGGTTACGATACCATTGCCAGTGGCGACAGCTACAACGACCTGGGCATGATTAAGGCAAGTAAGGCAGGTTTTCTCTTTAAGAGTACCGGCCAGATTAAAGCCGACAACCCGGATTTACCCGCCTTTGAGACTTACGACGAACTTCTCGCTGCTATCAAGAAAGCCTTATAAATTCCATAAAACACCCCCCCCTGTGGTTTGTTGTTGTCTACATATGTAGAAACGTTTTAGGAGGCTTATACAACCATTTGACTCAACTTTTTCATTCTTATTAGAAAATTACTGCTTTTAACTATAAATAGCTGCTTCCTCAAAAAGGAACGCAGTTATTTGGGGATGATTTTTGATAATTCTTCCCAAGAAAGGGTGTTAGAAGCAGTAATCACTGTACTTTGAAATTCTTTAAATTTTGTCTACAAAATCACATTTCCCTATTTTAGTTGATTATTTTTTAAAGCATGCTACATAGATAGAAACGTTATTTTTTGAGAGAAGACAATATAAAAATTTAGTTAGAGAGGGAGAAGTTTTTAGGTTTAGCAATAAAAGTATATGGAAAAGAAAGTAAATAAAATATGTGCATATTGCACTAATTATTAGACATGGAATTGTATAATGAGACAAAGTAGACAAAAAGGATTGACACATGTGTTAGATGTATGTATTATAAGAGCTAGCAATTGTTATTTTTAAAGAAAAAATGAACCGGTTCACTTTTTGAAACACGAAAACATAAGATTCAGGAGGATGTTTATGAAAGCAAAAAAAGTATTCGCTATGACGTTAGCTACAGCAATGACAGTTGGTATGCTTGCAGGATGTGGATCTACAGAAGAGAATAAAGAAAGTGGTTCAGATAGTGAACAGATCACATTAAATTATTGGACATGGTTCCCAAGTAAAGATCAGATTCAAGAAACAGTTGATGCGTTTGAGAAAGAGAATCCTAATATTAAGATAAATATGACAGTAATGGAAAGTAAAGCTTTCCAGGAGAAAGTCCCGCTGGCATTAAGTACAGAGGAAGATATTGATGTTATTGGAGTTCAGCCATCAGCATTTGCAGAAGAAGTTCAGGATTATCTGGCAAATCTGGATGAATTAATGCCAGATGTTGTTGGTGCAGATTGGAAAGATGCTTATTCAGAAAAATGTCTTGAGCAGGGAAATCAGCTGACAAGTGGAGATACAAAGATGCTTGTGCTTACAAATTCTGGTTCGATGGTAGGATTTTATAATGCAGCTCTGTTAAAGGATATCGGAGCAGAAGTTCCAAAGACATTTGCAGAGTACAAAGCAGTGGCAGAAGCATTTAAAGCTAAATATCCTGACAAATATGTAAGTGTATTTGCCGGAAAAGACGCTTGGGTTGTAGACGAGATGATGCTGACAGTTCTTGGCCAGCAGGGAGATTATTATAATAAGTGGAGATATGAAGGTGCTCCTGTTGACAGTGAAGAATTTAAACAGGCAATCAACGGATTAAAGAAATATTTTGATGAAGGAATCTTCTCAGCAGATGTTCTTGATTTGGATTATGCAAGTGCAACAGAGGAATTCACAAATGGTGATGCTCTTGTTTACTATATGGGTTCATGGGAAGCACCATTATTATCTAAGACATTAAGAGAAGGAAATGGAATCGAACTTGAAAATGTTGGAGCAATGGCGCTTCCGACAGCAGAGGATAATGGACAGCTTACAGTACGTTCCTATATCGACTCCGGAATCGGTGTAGTTGATTATTCAGAGAAGAAAGAAGCTGCAGCTAAGTTTGTTGCGTATCTTACATTAGGAGAAGGCGCTGATATCTTCGGAAAACAGCTCACAGGGACTTCCGCTAAAAAGGATTTCGCAGTAGATGAATCTCTGTTTGACACAGACGAAGCGAAGGCTGGCTGGAATACAGTTGTTGATCTGATTAATACAGCTACAGCTGACAGAAATAATGTTTCAGGATATTCTGATATCGAAGGTGCTGCAGTACAGAGCGTACTTAACGGATCTGCAACTACAGAGAGCGCATTGAAAGATCTTCAGAAAGAATGGACAAGTGGAAAATATTAATCAGTAAGACAATTGAGGATCTGATGCTTAATATAAAAAGGGGGCTTTCAGCTGCATGACTGGTATGAAAACAAGTAAAGCAGTTGATGGCCCCTTTTTCTACAGGAATTGAGGACATAAACATGACAGGTAAAAAAACAAAATTGAAGGTGACGAGAAGAAATAACAAGGCAGGATTTTTATTTCTCCTTCCGCTGATTGTTATTTTCATAGGATTATTAGGATATAGTTTTTATTTTCTAATTTCAAATAGTTTTAGAGATGTAACGATAACATTTCGCAGATCCGAATTTGTCGGTTTCGCGAATTATCAAACAATATTCAAGGATAAAAGTTTTTGGAAATCGCTTTTAAATACTTTTGTTTTATCAACGGCTAACATTTTTTGTGGTTTAACTTTTGGATTTATTATAGCAATCATACTGAATTTTAAAATTAAAGGAAAAAGGTTTTTCCATGCATTGTTTTTCATTCCTTCCATGCTTCCGATTGCATTGATGGCAACAGTTTTCGGATCAATGCTCGAGTATAAGAATGGTATTGTGAATCAGATTTTAAGAGGAGTTGGACTTGGCGCACTTGCACAGAGATGGCTTGCGGATCCAAAGCTCGCCATGGGGGCGGTATGTTCCGTATCCATCTTTATGATAGGTATTCCGATTATGTATTATACAGCTGATTTGACAACAATCAGCAGAAGTATTCTTGAGGCAGCTACTATTGACGGTGCCGGTATGAAAGACCAGTTATTGCTGATTATTTTCCCTGTTTTAAAAAATACACATAAAACCATTATTCTTTCTATGCTTCTCGGTGGATTTAGAGAAATGGAACGTGTTTATCTGATGACAGACGGCGGACCGGGCGGAAAAACTGAGATTATCGGAACCTATATTTACCGTGCTACACGATCAGCGGGATCAAATATAGGACTCGTTTGTGCAGCTGCGATCATTGTATTAATTGTTGCATTTATTATTTCATTTATTCAGTTAAAGCTGACTTCAAAGAATGGGTAGGTGTTGGATATGAGAAAGAAAAAAGAAAAAGACTACGAACTCGAACAAGATTTATTTGCGATTTCAAAAGCGAACAGAAGAGTAATGATCATCTTCCTTGTCATAATGTTAGCTTTGTGGTGTGTGCCTATTTATTCTTTGTTGAAAGATTCTTTAAAGGTACATGGAATAGAGAACTACTGGTATGTTCTTACAAATGAAGTAAATGGTGTTCCATTTTACCAATACTTTGTAAACTCCATTATCAATGCAGTATTTGCATCTGCATTACTGGTTCTGATCTGTTCATTTTCAGGATTTGCATTTTCTAAAATTGAATTTGCGGGAAGAAAAGTGATTTATAATCTTGTTTTAATGTGTCTTGCAATTTCAGGACCGATTTTGATTATTCCGTTCTTCTATATTTATAAGACTGCACATTTGTATAATACACATTTAGCAATTATTCTTTCCGAATGTCTGATTACAATTCCGTTTGGTGTGCTCATGATGAAAAACTTCTTCGATGGACTCCCGACTGAGTTGATGGAATCAGCAAACGTTGATGGTGCATCTATTCAGCGTTGCTTTTTCAGTATTTATTTACCATTGGCAAAACCAGCGATCATTAACCTTGCTGTATTGCAGATTATGTGGTCTTTTCAGGATTTCCTTTTCCCGTTGATGTTCCTTACGAAAGACAAGGCATATACAACAACGGTTGCAGTGAATGCATTTAAGGGAGCTTATGGAATGACTCCGCAAAATTTGGGACGATATAATGCAGCTCTTGTATTGATATCTATTCCAAGTATCTTGATATTTACTTTTGCACAGAAATTTATTGTAAATGGAATTACTTCAGGTGCGGTAAAAGAATAGATATGAAAGGTTTAATGCTATGAATAAAACATTAAAATATATTTCACCGGCAAAATCATTTACAGAAGCGCTGCCACTAGGAAATGGATCTCTTGGAGCAATGGTTTATGGAGGCGTTCCGGAGGAAAAAATTACTTTAAATTATGACACATTTTGGTCTGGAACAGGACATAGAGAAGAAAAAGAGGTTGATCCAAGTACACTTGAACAGGCAAGAAAATTAATCTTTGAAGAAAAATTTTGGGAAGCAGAAGAGTATATGAAGAAGAATATGCTCGGATTTTATAATGAATCTTATATGCCTTTAGGAATTCTCAGTTATGTGTTTGAAAAGGTCGATGAACCAAAAGAATATGTGCGATTCCTTGACTTAGAAAATGCTATATTTACTTCAAAATTCAAAAATAATGAAACAGAATATATCTCTAAGATGTTTATATCAAATCCGGCAAAAGCACTTGTAATTAAGATTACAGCCAACGGAATGGACAAATTGGATTTAAAAGTGAAGCTTGATAGCGAAGTGCAGCATACAATCAAGACAGAAAAGGATTGCTGTTTGTATGTAAGCGGAAATGCACCGTCTAATGTACAACCTAATTATGTTGCTTGCGAAAATCCGATTGTATATGATGAGAAGAATCCAGGAATGGCATTTTGTTGTTATTTGCAGGTTACTCATAAAGGTGGAACTGTTAGTGCAGATTTAGACGGTTTGAAAATTCAAGAAGCTGAAGAAGTAGTGCTTTACTTGACAGCAGCGGATGGATATAAGAAGTATAATCAAAGGATTGAAACGAATCCAGAAGTGTGTGAAAAGAGCTGCGGTGATCAGATTCAGAAGTTGAATTCAAAAACATATAAAGAACTTGAGGAAGAACATATAGCAGATTATCAATCTGTTTATAAAAATGTATCCCTTGAATTAGAAGAAATAGAAAATGATCTACCAACAGATGAACGTTTGAAACGTGTTCAGAATGGAAAACAGGATTTGGGGTTGTCATGTCTGTTTTTCCATTATAATCGTTATCTGATGATAGCATGTTCACGAAAAGGAACCCAACCGGCAAATTTACAGGGGATTTGGAGCGAAAGTATAAGACCTGTATGGAGCAGTAACTGGACAACCAATATTAATACCGAAATGAACTATTGGCTTAACGGTCCATGTAATCTAATTGAAAGCTTTACAGCATTTGTAGATTTCGTCGAAGAATTAAGTCATGCCGGAGAAGAAACAGCAAAGAAACAGTGTCATTGTTCAGGTTGGACAGCAAATCATAATGTTGATATATGGAGACAGACTGGTCCAGTAGATGGCGAACCTAAATATGCGTACTGGCCGATGGGCGGTGTATGGTTGTGCTCACAAAGTTATGAATACTATAGATATTCAAGAGATTTGGAGTACTTGAAAAATAAAATATATCCATCATTGAGAGGATCTGTTTTGTTTTGTCTTGATTGGTTACAACAAAGGGAAGATGGACTTTATTATACAGCACCTTCTACCTCGCCAGAAAATACATTTAAAGATGGAGAAGGACATGCTTGTGGCGTGAGTTACATGACAACAATGGATTTAGCAATTATAAAAGAATTATTTGCTAACTATTTGGAAGCATGTAATGTTCTTGGAATCAAAGAGGATTTGATTGAACAAGTGAATGAGCGCAGTAAGTTATTGCCAGATTATCAGATTGGAAGAACAGGAAAGATTCAGGAATGGATGAAAGATTTCGAAGAATTTGATGTTGGACATCGACATTTCTCTCCGGTATTTGGATTCCATCCAGGACACTCAATAAAGAAAACAGATACTGAATTAGTAGAAGCATGTCAGAAGTTTATTGAAGAAAAGGTTGCAAACTATAAACAGCAAATTGGGTGGAGTTGTGCATGGCTCATTAACTTGTGGGCAAGATTAGGTGATGGAACGAAAGCGAATTACTACTATGAAGAGTTGTTACGACAATCAGTTTATAACAACCTTTTTGACCTTCATCCGCCATTAGGTGAAACGGAAGGAGAACGGGAAGTATTCCAGATTGACGGTAATTTTGGAAGTGCAAGTGCTGTTGCTGAAATGCTTTTGAGTAGTGAAGACGGAAAAATTACTATTCTTCCAGCATTACCAGAGAGTTGGGAAAGCGGAAAAGTAAAAGGTCTTTTGGCTGTAGGTGGAGTTGAGGTAGATATCGCATGGAAAAATAGAAAACCAATTTCAATTTCACTTTGTTCTTCTTTAGATCAGTCTATAAATATTTTTTATGGAAATAAGAAGTTAATGGAAAGAATAGAATTAAAAAAACAGGAGCAGCAAATCATAGATCTGCACTCCTGTGAATGGATTTAATTATGTTAATTGACGGATGCTTTCTTTATAATGCATGGTTGGTTTGTGTATTATCGTTTTTGGATAATCAGAGTAGTCACCACAAATACGTCTGTAAAGAAGTTTCCCAGCCTCTGTGCCCATGACATTAGTAGGCTGTTCTGCAAAAGACAGTGGTGGATTTACGACATTTGCAAGTGGAAAGTTGTCAAATCCAATAACCGAGATATCATCTGGTATTTTTAATCGTAAATAGTTAATTGCAAGATAAGCACCAATAGTCATATCATAGTTACTGATGAATATGGCTGTTGGTCTTTTTGGGAGTTTGCACAAACGCATCATAGCTTCATAACCACCGTCTATACAGTAATCTCCGCATTGAATATAATCATCTGTAATCGTTAAACCAGCGTTTGTCATAGCTTTTTTATATCCGTTTAGACGTCCATTACTAGTATAATGATTCGGACTTCCAGTGATAATAGCAATATCTTTATGTCCCAAATCAATTAAACGTTGAGTCGATTCATATCCTGCCAGTTCATTATCAAGAACGATGCAATCTGTTGCATGATCTTGGATCTCCTGGTCAAGTAGAATCAATGGAATATTACTTTTCTGAATCATTTCAATTTGTTTACCATCGGAGGCATACGGAATCAGAACGATCCCATCAACCATACGATCAATTAGATATTGGGTTTTTCGCAATTCCATTTCTGCATTGTTGTGGCATTCGCACACAATAACACTGTATCCTAAAGGCAATAATGTTGATTCGATTGATGAAATCATAGAAGTACAAAAAGTAGAATCTAACATTGGCAACAGAATAGCAACAGAGAAAGATTTTGCATTACGTAGTCCTTTTGCGATATTGTTTGGATGAAAATCAAGTTCTTTGATTGCTTCTTCTATAGCTAAACGAGTATTTTCTTTTACAGTTTTGCCATTAATGTATTTAGAAACTGTACCGACAGAAAGCCCGGCACGAGCGGCAACATCTCGAATTGTTGAAGCCAATATAATGCCTCCCTCCATAAATATGATAATTATATAAAAAATTTAGCATAATTAATAAAAGAAATCAAATGTTATAAAAAATGCTAGAAGTCGGCTGTCGAAATTTTAAATTTATTATTTTTACTTTTTAGATGTAGGAAATTGTATACCTGGATGTCAGCAAGTGTTATACAAAAAAATCTAATTTTTATTTCAGTACAAAATCTTCAGCTTTAATACCAAGCATTTGAAGTTCTTTCTTTCATATTTTTTCTTGATATTCTAGCTCTTCATTTCCATATTTTTTAATTCTTTGAATAGCTACAAATTTTTCAACAGCAACATTCTTTTGCTCTTGTTCCGTCATTGTCTGCATTTTTAACTCCTCCCATATAGTTTTTCGAGACACCCCCAGCCGGATTTCCGGCTGGGGGATTGTTTTTACCATTGTATTTTCCGCGACATTTGCATATAATAAAAGTGTGATAAAAATCACAAAATTATGTATAAAAATGTGATTATAATCACAAAATTATATGGAAAAGTGTGATTGGAGAAAATATGGAACGATTTGCATTGAAAAAGCTACTGGACTGGAAGAATTCTCCTTATCGGAAACCACTGATTTTAAAAGGGGTGCGTCAGGTTGGCAAGACCTGGATTTTAAAAGAATTCGGCAGGCGTTACTATGAGAACACTGCCTATTTTAATTTCGATGAAAATGAGGAATATAAACAATTTTTTGAAACAACCAAGGATGTGGAACGGATTCTGCAGAATCTGATGCTTGCCAGTGGACAGACGATTGTACCGGAAAAAACGCTTATTATTTTTGATGAGGTGCAGGACTGCCCGAAAGTGATTAACTCCATGAAGTATTTCTGCGAAAATGCACCACAGTATCATATCGCCTGTGCAGGTTCACTGCTGGGAATAGCCTTGGCAAAGCCGTCCTCCTTTCCTGTTGGAAAGGTCAACTTCATGCAGATTGACCCGATGACCTTTTCCGAATTTCTGCTTGCCAATGGAAACAGTAATTTTGTTGATTATATGGAACAAATAGATAGAATTGAGCCAATTCCGGATGCTTTTTTTAATCCGTTGTATGAGAAATTAAAAATGTACTATGTAACAGGTGGAATGCCGGAACCGGTACTCATGTGGACAGAGGCGAGGGACATTGCTGCCATGCAGGATTCCCTGGCAGGAATCCTTGGAGCTTATGAGCGGGATTTCGCAAAACATCCTGATGTCAACGAATTTCCGAAGATTTCCCTGATTTGGAAGTCCATTCCTTCACAGCTTGCAAGAGAAAATAAAAAATTTATTTATAAGGTTGTTAAAGAGGGAGCAAGGGCAAGAGAGTATGAGGACGCATTGCAATGGCTGGTCGATGCCAGGCTGGTGCATAAAATCTATCGCAGTTCTGCACCGGGTCTGCCCATTGCCGCTTACGATGACCTTTCTGCATTTAAGATTTATCTGGTAGATGTGGGACTTCTCCGACGCCTTGCACAGCTGGCACCTACTGCCTTTGGAGAGGGAAACCGCCTGTTTACCGAGTTTAAAGGCGCGTTGACGGAAAATTTTGTCCTTCAGACCCTGCTTACACAGTTTGAAGTTACTCCCCGGTACTGGACACAAAACAATCCCCCTTATGAGGTGGATTTTCTGATTCAGCGTGAGAATGATATTTTCCCCGTGGAAGTGAAAGCAGAAACCAACATCACCAGTAAAAGTATGAAGAAATTTAAAGAATTGTTTCCTGATAAAGTAAAACTCCGCATCCGATTTTCTCTTGATAACCTGAAACTGGATGATGATATGCTAAATATCCCGTTATTTATGGCAGACCGGACGGACAGATTGATTGGAATGGCATTGGAACAGAAGTGCGTATAACATTTGGAAAGGATAAGTAATGGTTTTATCCCCCAGCCGGATTTCCGGCTGGGGGATTGTTTTATCGCAGCAATTCATCGGTAGTAATGCCGAAAAAGTCTGCCAGAATCACCACTTCGTAATCCGGTACGAAACGGCTCCCCTGTTCAATTCTCAAAATGGTCAAATCCGAAAATTCATGTCCCTCTAATTGCAGTTTCTCTGCCAGCTCCCGCTGGGTCAGCTTTGCCTGCTTTCTGAGTGTCTTTATTTTGTTTCCGATAATGTTTTTGGATGTTCCATCCCAGTATATTTTCATATCCTGCCTCCTTCTAAAGATGAAATTTTCATGTTGATGTTAGAATAAAAGCGTGATATGATAACTTCTAAAGATGAAGTTTTTGAGAGAAATACTTATTTGAGGAGGAGAAGATTTTATGATATTGTACCTTTTGATAATTGTATCAATTATTATATGGTGTGCGGTTATGCCGGGATACAAAGCAGTAAGCCGTGCAGTTCTGATAATTTTTGGATGCTTACTGGGTATATTTGCAGGTATGATGTCGCTCGGATTTGGTTTTCTATATGCAATGCTGGGTGATTTTGTTAATGATGTTAATTTTTATATGATAGAACTCGTAATGGCAGTCTATTTGTTTGTAGTCACATGGAAAACCCATAGTTGGAAATATAAAGTACCCGCTGGAATTGTGGGAATATTCAATGTAGCGATTGGTATTGTTAGTAAGCGTGCATATCTGGCTCCAATACCTGTTTCCGACGATAGCCATTATCAAGTGCTAATCATATTGGGCGTTCTCTCAATCATAGGCTTAATCATAACCCTAATCGTAATCTGGGTCATGCTTATACTGTTTCTCCAAACCAACTCTAATGGAAAATATAGTTCCTCCGTTATCGTCTGCCCTGCCTGCGGAGCACGCCTGGAGGAACAGTTAAATTTTTGTCCCAAATGCGGATATCGCTTTAAATAGGAAAAGAAAAGGAGATACAGAAGATGTTTTGTGGAAATTGCGGAAAGCAGATTGATGATTCCTGTAACGTGTGCCCTCACTGTGGCACCAGAATTGAGAAGGATACCAGAATTGAGAAGGATGTGGTAAAAGAAAAGGACGTTACCTACAAAGTAATTTTTGTGGAACCGGACGAGAATTACCTGGGTTCCTTGGGAAACGGCTATCTCAACAGCTTTTTAACGAATAAGAAGATAAAGAGATGTATTGCCCTCCTTTCAGATAAACGTGTTTACCTCCGGGGAAATATGGTGGATATCAACAGTGGAAAGATCGAGCGGTTCAATATGCAGAAAACCATTGATTTGGAGGATATCACAGGAACCGGTTTTGTTTATTCCAGTCCTCAGGTATGGAAACTGGTACTTGCCATTCTCACCATATGGGCTATTATCCCTGCCATTTTATTACTTGTTTCTTATTTAAAGGGTCGCAATACGTTGTTCTTTATCGAGTATGCCGGTGGCTGTATCAAGTTTGATGCCTCCATTTATGGTCTGGCAGAGTCCCAGGATTTTGAACGGCAGATCCGCCGGGCAAAGAATCATGTAAAGGAAGGGCAGACCCATGCAGAGCAGTAATGACAGAAAGATTTTATACCGGCTTGACCCAAACAGGCAGCGTTCCTATTCCATACTGGTCAATGGAGAGGAGGTTATGTTTTCCGGGGATTTCTGGTACTTGAAAAATAAGGAATTTGTAAAATGCCGGAACAGACAGGAAATGGCACAGACCAGGAATTTTCTGGGAATGGGCTATCTGGCGAAACGCTCCTTCAAAAAGTGTATCCTGTTTCTGCTTGCCGGTTCAGCCCTGGAAATTGTGAAAATGATAATTGACAAGCTGACAGAATGGGTGGATAAGGCAAATGACTATCTGCAATGGTTTGGACAGTCCATCAGCCTGCCGGAGTGGATGAACCAGACCATGAATGGGATAGCGGCAATCTGCGTCCTGCTTGCTATTCTGCTGTTCTTTTCCAAAAAGAAAGTCATTGAAATTTCTTTCACGGATAAAAGAATCTGCGTCCCCCAAAAGAGCATGACCCAGAGCGAATACAACCAGCTTTATCAAAGTATTATCCACGGAAAGAAAATGCAGGACACATAAAAGTGTGATTGTAATCACAAAATTATATAGAAAAGTGTGAGAAACGAAAACGGTTGGGATTTTCCCAGCCGTTTTCCTATTTTGTGGCATAGACCTATAAGAGTAACCTTTGAAAGCGGTTATATGTCCTCTGGAACTTCGTAAACGGATGCTCTACCTATAAGGGTAATCTTTGAAAGCGGTTATAGGTCCTCTGAAACTTCGTAACTGGATGCGCTACCTATAAGAGTTAATCGTTGATGGCTTTTATGTGTCTTTTAGAGGGGTTACTGAGCCTGTGATGGCAATTTCTTAGAAAAACTGACCCATAAGGAGCAATCCTGGTGACATTTATGGGTAGAGTCCGCGCTATCAGCGCAAAAATGTACCCATAAGGAGCAAGCTTTGTTATTGCTTATAGGTTCCATGATGAATTATGTAAACCAAAGAAATGTTTAGTGACCTATACTATTAAATTATTCCCCGTCTGAATGGTTTCTGGTCAAGTAGGCAGTGAAAAATCTGATTCTACGCTGTCAAAACTCCGGAAAAGCGGAGCGTAGACCTCGAACCATCGGGTTCCACCGGCACCCGAAAAACAAAAAAGACATCCGAGAATGGATGTCTTTTTGTTTTCTTTGAGAGCGCGAGACGGGACTCGAACCCGCGACCCCGACCTTGGCAAGGTCGTGCTCCACCAACTGAGCCACTCGCGCATGTGTCTGTTTCTCAACGACAAGGTATAGTATACCAACATCAATGGATATTGTCAATCCTTTTTTGAGAAAACATATTTTCCGAAACATATTTTCTAACATTCCTCTTCCGTGCGTTTTGAAGAAATGCTATAATGAAAGCAGAAATTGCTCTCAGAGCCCTTTCTGCCTTTTGCGATTGCATGGGACTTCCCAGGCAGGAAAGATCCCGCAAGGCTGCGCTTTTTATGATAACGGGAGTATCATTACAATATGAAAAAAGAATACACCTCGAAGGAACTGTTTGCCCGCTTCCTTCCATATTTTAAACCCTATTGGCGCACACTGGTTTTCGATCTGGTCTGTGCCGGAATGACCACACTCTGTGAGCTGGTTTTACCCATGATCCTGCGTTATATCACCAATGTGGCGTTGGTGGATCCCGGGAGTTTTACCCTGGAAATCATTCTGCGGATGAGTCTGCTGTATCTGCTGCTGCGGGTTATCGACTGCCTTGGCAGCTATTATATGGCGGGAACCGGACATATCATGGGTGCCAGAATGGAGACGGATATGCGCAGGGATGCCTATGACCATCTGATGCGTCTGTCTGATACTTACTATAACAATACAAAGATTGGTCAGATCATGGGAAGAATCACCAATGATCTGTTTGAGGTAACCGAGTTCTCCCACCATTGTCCGGAGGAGTTTTTTATTGCAGCGGTAAAAATCGTAGTATCCTTTGTGATTCTGGTGCGGATTCATGTATGGCTGACATTGATCATTTTCCTGATCGTACCGGTAATGGCAGTGGTCTGTATGAAGATCAATTTCCGCATGAGGGGAGCTTTCCGCAGCCAGAGAGAACAGATCGGTGAACTGAATGCCCGTATTGAGGATTCCTTGTTAGGGCATAAGGTGGTGAAGGCGTTCACCAACGAACATCGTGAGATGGATAAGTTTGAACAGGATAACCAGAAGTTTTTCGGAATCAAGAAACTTACCTATCATATTATGGCTCTATTCAACGCCACCACCAAGATTTTTGAGGGCGCCATGTACCTGGCCGTGATTTTGGCGGGGTCTTTGTTTTTATACTATGGGCAGATTGAGGCCGGGGATCTGGTGGCTTACACCATGTATGTGGCAACCCTGATCACCACCATTCGCCGTATCATTGAATTTGCGGAACAATTCCAGAGAGGTATGACAGGAATTGAGAGATTTGTGCAGATCATGGATGCGGACATTGAAATTTTTGATGAGCCGGATGCAGTGCCGTTGGAGCATACCCGGGGGAATATCCGTTTCGATAATGTAAGTTTTGAATATCCCGACGATCACAACCGGGTATTCCAGAATCTGAATCTGGAGATCCGCCCCGGGGAAAAGATTGCCATTGTAGGACCCAGCGGCGGCGGTAAGACAACCCTGTGTAATATGATTCCGCGGTTTTACGAGGCGACAGAGGGACAGATTCTCATTGATGGCAAAGATATCCGCAAATATACGCTGAAGAGTCTGCGGAGCAACATTGGAATTGTACAACAGGATGTTTATCTGTTTTCCGGTACCGTTTATGATAACATTGCTTACGGCAAAGAAAACGTAACCCGTGAAGAGGTTATGGAAGCGGCGAAAAAGGCCGGAGCCCATGAGTTTATCATGGAGTTAAAGGACGGCTATGAGACCTATGTGGGAGAGCGGGGCGTGAAACTCTCCGGCGGGCAGAAGCAACGGATCAGCATCGCCCGGGTATTCCTGAAAAACCCGCCGATTATTATTCTGGATGAGGCAACCTCGGCGTTGGATAATGAAAGTGAATATGCGGTGGCAAGATCCCTTTCCCAGCTTTCGGAGGGGCGTACCACATTGACGATTGCCCACCGGCTGTCCAGTATCCGCAATTCCGATCGTATTCTGGTGCTGACGGAAGAAGGGATTGTGGAGGAGGGAAACCACGAAGAACTGCTTGCCAGAAAAGGGGTGTACTATCAGTTCTATACCCTGGCCAACGAATTGAAATAACACAAAAGGGTAGAATAATTATGGGAAATGGGACGCAAACAGTATTGGAATACAGGGTGGAACAGCTGCTTGACCCGGTGAGGAAACTGGATGCCACCACATTGAAATGGATTGCTATGCTGGCAATGGTTTGTGACCATTTTGCCCTGACGATTCTGATGCGGGGAGCAAGGTTTGGATGGATCACCCCGGAAAATCCTACGGCGTTGAATCTGCCTTATCAGGTTCTCCGCAGCATTGGAAGGTTATCCTTTCCCGTTTTTGCCTATTTTATTGTGGAGGGATTCCTGCACACAAGAGACTGGCGGAAATATCTGCTGAAACTGGTTTTGTCTGCCTTTCTTTCAGAACTGCCCTTTGACCTTGCAATTTACGGAGAAATCCACTGGCAGTACCAGAATGTATTTTTTATTCTTGCCCTGGGAGTGGTGATGCTGGAGCTTTTTGTGCGATTGCCTCTTTCCTGGCATGTGCCGGTACTGGCAGGGCTTTCACTTCTTTCCTGGCTGTGTAAATTTGATTACATGGTGATTGGTCTGGTATTGATTGCTGTCTTTTACTGGCTGCGAAACCGCCGGATCGCTGCGGTGGCGGCAGGGGCACTGACCTTTATCTGGGAGCCATGGAGTCTGGTGGGTTTTTTCCTGCTTTTGTTTTATAACGGAGAGCGGGGACGGGGGATGAAGTATTTCTTTTATCTCTTTTACCCGGTGCATCTGCTGTTATTGTATATACTCTGGAGATTTCTGTTGTAAACCGGAAAATTCCCGCGTTTTCATGGGGAATTTCTTCCCGGACAATAAAATGCTTTGCGGGGATGTACCGTTCAAAAAAGAAATTCATGCGGGGAAAAAGGATGTCGTGAAAACGATCCGCCGCATTATATAAAATAAAAGGAAAAGAAAAGGGGGACTACACCATGAAATTGATGTTTATCGGGGCAGCTCACGAGGTAACGGGCAGCTGTCACTACCTGGAGGCAGCAGGAAAGCATATGCTGGTGGACTACGGCATGGAGCAGGGGGCAGATGTGTATCAGAACGCGGATCTTCCGGTGCCGGAGGCGCAGATTGATTATGTGTTTCTCACCCACGCCCATGTGGATCATTCCGGTATGCTGCCACTGTTATATGCCAGAGGGTTCCGGGGACGGATTTTCACCACCGAGGCAACGGCGGATTTGTGCAGCATCATGCTCCGTGACTGTGCCCATATCCAGCAGCAGGAGGCAGAGTGGAAAGCCCGCAAAGCCAAGAGAAGTTCCGAGGTGGCTTACACCGAGCCTATTTATACCATGGAGGATGCGGACGGTGCCATCCGTCAGTTAGTACCCTGCAGGTATGGGGCAGAGATTGAGGTGTGCGATGAGGTAAAAATCCGCTTTACCGACATCGGACATCTCCTGGGTTCCGCCAGCATTGAGGTATGGCTGACGGAGAAGGACAAAGACAGTACGGAGGTGACCCGGAAGATCGTCTTTTCCGGAGACATCGGGAATCTGCACCAGCCCTTAATCAAAGACCCGGCAACCACGGCAGCCGCAGACTATGTGGTGATGGAGTCTACCTACGGTGACCGGCTGCATCCGGCACAACGACTGGACTATGCATCGGAGCTGACGGATATTTTGCAGGCAACCTTTGACCGGGGAGGCAACGTGGTTATCCCTTCCTTTGCAGTGGGACGTACCCAGGAAATTCTCTACTTCCTGCGGCAGATCAAGGCGGAGAACCGCATCAAGGGACACGACAACTTCCCAGTCTATGTGGACTCCCCCCTGGCGGTGGAGGCAACGGGAATCTTCCAGCGCAATATGAGTGAGTGCTTTGATGAGGATGCGAAGGCGTTAATTGAGCAGGGCATCAACCCCATTAAGTTTCCGGGACTGCGGCTGGCAATCACCAGTGACGAATCCAAAGCCATCAACTTTGAAAATACGCCTAAGGTTATTATATCTGCTTCCGGTATGTGTGAGGCAGGACGTATCCGCCATCATTTGAAACACAATCTCTGGAGACCGGAATGTACCATTCTTTTTGTGGGATATCAGGCAAACGGTACGCTGGGAAGAATCCTGGTGGAAGGAGAGACCAGAGAAGTCCGCCTGTTTGGCGAGCCTATTGAAATCCGGGCACAGATCAGGCAGCTGGCGGGGCTTAGCGGTCATGCAGATAAAAACGGTCTGATCAGCTGGGTTACCGCTTTTGAGGAAAAGCCCAGAAAGGTATTTGTGGTACACGGCGAAGATTCCGTTACCATTTCTTTTGCAGAATGTTTGAAAGTGGAGCACGGTATCCAGGCCTATGCACCCTATAGCGGCACGGAGTTCGATTTAGCCAGCGGTAAATTCCTGTTTGAGGCATCTCCCATTCCTGTTGCCAGGAAGAGCAAGAAGACGGTATCCGATGTGTTTGCCCGCCTGGTGGCTGCAGGACAGAGGCTGCTTAATGTTATTTACAAGAATGAGGGAATGGCCAATAAGGATCTGGCAAAGTTTGCAGATCAGGTGATTTCCCTGTGCGATAAATACGATAAATAATTTAGGAGAAATTGCATGAATGTAATAGCAGCGGTTGACAGTAAGTGGGGAATTGGAAATAAAAGACAACTGTTGGTGCAGATCCCTGCAGACCAGAAACTCTTTCGTCAGGAAACCACCGGTAAGGTGATCATCCTGGGACACCGGACACTGGAGACTTTCCCCCAGGGAATGCCCCTGGCCGGAAGAACGAATATCATTCTGTCCAGAGATCCGGATTTTAAAGTGAAGGGAGCGGATGTCGTACATTCCATTGAGGAGCTGATGGAGGAATTGAGGGCGTACGACAGCCGGGATGTCTATGTGGTGGGAGGCGAGAGCATTTATCAACAGCTCCTGCCTTATTGTGACACAGCACATCTCACCATGATCGATCACACCTATGAGGCTGATGCCCACTTTCCCAATCTGGAGACAGACGAGGAATGGGTACAGACCGGAGAGAGCGATGAACAGACCTACTTTGATCTTGCTTATACCTTTGTGAAATATGAGCGCAGAAAATAATACGACAAAGGAAGGAGCTGTGGGATTTTCCTACAGCTTCTTAATACAAGAGACGGAAGGTCATCAGTTTGTTTTTGAAACGGTTGGGGCGGGGCGGTCGTAATGCCGGTTCATAAAAAGTAACGATTTCCCTGGCATTTTCCAGCTTGGCAAGAATCAGTTCCTCGGCCAGACGTTTGTAGCGATCGTTGATGCAGATTACATAGTTTTCCTTTTTTACTTTCATAAAATACGGGATACCTGCCTCAGCAAAGGCAAGACGGATTTTCTCCTTTATCTCCCGGTTGTGGACTTCACAAAGCTCTATTTCATTATTTACATGTACATGGGTAAACGCTGATGTCATACAATACACCTCCATTTCTGAAGCTTTTTACTGCTTCCTTTACAACATGCCCATTATAGGAGCCACATATGAAAAAACAGTGAACATCTGCGAACATTTTTTGAAAAAATTTTTAGGATTTTATGAAGGTTCCCGTTGAGACAGAAAGTTCTTTCTATGTATGCATGATATACTAATAAGTAGAAAAAGTCCGGTGTCGGCATAAAGAATAAGGAGATAGTGCCATGAAAATCATAAGCGGATCGGTATATGGTGCCGATTTTAAATTTTCCAATCAAACAATTTTGACCAAGGATGATCGCATTGAGTCCATTGACCCTGCGATGCCTGGAGCCGTAACAGAGTCTGATGATATTTTAGATGCATCTGACTGCTATGTGATTCCAGGTCTGACGGATGTTCATTTCCACGGCTGTGTTAACCATGATTTCTGTGACGCAGACTTTGAGGGCGTGCATACCATGGCGCAGTACGAGCTGCAGAACGGTGTTACCACCATCTGCCCGGCGACCATGACCTTAGGAGCAGATACCCTGTCTGCGATTTGCAGAAACGGAGCAGCCTATCATAATGCCAATCCGGAAGACGGTGCTGAACTGATCGGAATCAACCTGGAAGGACCCTTTATTGCCATGTCAAAAAAGGGCGCACAAAACCCTGCTTTCGTACAGAAGGCAAATCCTGAATTGCTGAAACATTTACAGGAAGATGCAGAGGGTCTGGTTCGTCTGGTAACCATTGCTCCCGAGGAGGAGGGTGCTCTGGATTGTATACGCAAATGCAGCAGTGAATATCATTTTTCCCTGGGTCATACCGCTTCTGATTACGATACAGCCAGCAAGGCTTTTCAGGCAGGTGCTGATCATGTGACCCATTTGTACAATGCAATGCCTCCCTTCGTTCATCGTGCCCCCGGTGTCATCGGTGCAGCTTTCGATGCGCCTCAGGCAAAGGTAGAATTGATCTGTGACGGTATCCACATCCATCCATCTGTAATCCGTGCAACCTTCCAGCTGTTCGGAGATGACAGAGTAGTTCTCATCAGCGACAGCATGATGGCAACAGGCATGCCTGATGGTGATTATTCACTGGGTGGGCTGCCCACCAGGTTAGTTGGACATAAAGTAACGTTGGAGGATGGAACCATTGCCGGCAGTGCTACCAACCTGATGGATTGCATGCGCAATGTGGTAAGCTTTGGTGTTCCCCTGGAAAGTGCCATTAAGGCAGCTGCCTGGAATCCTGTAAATTCCATTGGCATGACCAGAGATTACGGCTCTATCGAGAAGGGAAAGAAAGCAAACCTGGTTATTCTGGACAAAAACTTACAGATTCGTCATATCATCCACGACGGCAGGCTGGTCAAATAATTTTTAGTTTGTGTAAAATATATGTAGAGGTAAAAAGAGGAGCTGTGGAAAATTCCGCGGCTCTTTTACTGTGCGATCCACAGCTTAGGGAGTTGCAAAGCAACTCCCTTTTATGGTAATCTGAATACTAGCGTAAAAACACTGTTCACGCAGCAGTAAAACACCTGTTGTTTTGCTACGTAAGAAAGTGATACGGTGTAAAAAGAAAATGGAGGAAATCGCGTGAAAAAACTTATGCGGTACATGACCGCTTACAAAAAAGAAGCTGTCCTTGCTCCTCTGTTTAAGATGCTGGAAGCTTCCTTTGAACTCTTTGTGCCTCTTGTCATGGCAGCAATCATTGACCAGGGTATCGGTAACCGGGACATTCCCTATATCTGGAAAATGGGTGGGGTGCTGGTGCTGCTTGGCGTCATCGGACTGACCTGCTCCCTGACTGCCCAGTATTTTTCCGCAAAAGCGGCAACCGGCTTTGCTGCCGCGGTGAAATCTGCCCTGTTTAAACACATGCAGAGCCTTTCCTTTTCCGAGATGGATACACTGGGTACCTCTACCATGATTACCCGCATGACCAGCGATATGAACCAGGTACAGTCCGGTGTCAACATGACCCTGCGCCTGTTTCTGCGTTCTCCCTTTATCGTGTTTGGTGCCATGGTTATGGCGTTCACCATTGATGTAAAAGCAGCCCTGCTTTTTGTTGTGGTGATTCCCGTTCTGTCCATCGTGGTTTTTGGTATTATGTACATTACCATGCCTATGTACAAAAAAGTACAGAACCAGCTGGACAAGGTGCTGGGCATCACCCGTGAGAACCTCACCGGTGCCCGCGTCATCCGTGCTTTCGGTAAAGAAGAGCAGGAAAAAGCCCACTTTGAGGAGAATGTGGACGAACTGACCAGAATGCAGCTCTATGTAGGGAAGTTATCTGCATTGACCAATCCGGTCACTTATCTCATTGTGAATGTGGCAACCATCGCCCTGATTTATACCGGAGCTGTGCGGGTTGACAATGGTTTCATTACCCAGGGTCAGGTGGTAGCATTAGTCAACTACATGTCCCAGATTCTGGTGGAACTGATTAAGCTGGCAAACCTGATTGTCACCATCACCAAGGCACTTGCCTGTGCCAACCGTGTGGCAGATGTGTTCGAGATTACCGGCAGCCAGGAGGCAGTGGAGAAGCTTTCTCCCGAATATCAAGAGGACAAGGATGTGGCTGTCCGCTTTGAGCATGTAGGACTGACTTACCGCAATGCCGCAGAGGAATCCTTAACTGACATTGATTTCACTGTGAAAAAAGGGCAGACGGTGGGTATTATCGGCGGTACCGGTTCCGGTAAATCCTCTCTGGTCAACATGATTCCACGGTTCTACGATGCAACAGCGGGACGGGTACTGATTAACGGTATTGATGTGAAGGACTATCCTTTGGCACAGCTGCGGGATAAGGTGGGTATCGTACTGCAGAAAGCCGTTTTATTTAAAGGTTCCATTCGTGACAATCTGTTATTCTCCTTACAGGAAGGGGAAAAGGATGTGCCGGATGAGAAATTATACAAGGCACTGGAGACTGCCCAGGCCAGAGAGTTTGTAGACCAGAAAGAGGGCGGTCTGGACTTTAAAATCGCCCAGGGAGGTAAAAACCTCTCCGGTGGCCAGAGACAGCGTATGACCATTGCAAGAGCACTGGTGCGCGACCCGGAAATTCTGATTCTGGATGACAGCGCCTCCGCCCTGGACTTTGCCACCGATGCAAGACTGCGTCAGTCCATCCGTCAGATGGAGGGCACCAGAACCGTATTTATCGTGTCCCAGAGAGCATCCTCCATTATGCATGCCGACCAGATTATCGTCATGGACGATGGTGCGGTAGCCGGAATCGGTACCCATGAGGAGCTGTTAAAAGCCTGTCAGGTCTATCAGGAAATTTATTATTCACAATATCCCAGGGAGGTACAGGCATAATGGCTAAGACGAATACAAAACAAAGCAGCTCCGGGGAAACCTTACGGAAGGTACTGCACTATATCAAGCGGTACTGGGTGCTGTTGATTCTTTCCATTTTACTGGCGGCTGTGTCCGTGATTTCTGCCTTATATATTCCCATTCTCACCGGACGCGCGGTGGACTTAATCATTGCCAAAGGTCAGGTGGATTTTGCAGGAATTTTTGTAATCCTGAAACAGATAGGGATTGTCATTGCCCTCACTGCCCTGGCGCAGTGGGCGATGAATATCTGCAATAACAAAATGACCTACAACATCATCCGTGATGTGCGCAAAGAGGCGTTCCGCAAGCTGGAAATCCTGCCCCTGCGCTATGTGGATGACCATTCCTACGGCGAAGTGGTAAGCCGTGTCATTGCGGATGTTGACCAGTTTGCAGACGGACTGCTCATGGGCTTTACCCAGCTGTTCAGCGGTATCATCACCATTGTGGGGACTCTGTTATTTATGTTAAGTGTCAATGTGGGCATTACCCTGGTGGTTGTGGTCATCACGCCCTTATCTTTATTTGTAGCAAGCTTTATCGCCCGGAAAACCTATACCATGTTCCTGCTGCAGTCCCAGACCCGTGGGGAACAGACTGCGTTTATCGATGAGATGATTGGAAACCAGAAGGTGGTACAGGCTTACGGACAGGAGGAAGAAACCCAGGAAACCTTCGATGAGATTAACGGACGCCTGGAGAAATGTTCCCTGCGTGCCATTTTCTTTTCCTCCATCACCAATCCCTCCACCCGCTTCGTCAACAACCTGGTTTACGCCGGTGTGGGTATTGCAGGAGCACTTTTTGCAGTAGCAGGACGGCTCAGTGTAGGACAATTATCCTGTTTCTTAAGCTATGCCAACCAGTACACCAAACCCTTCAACGAGATTTCCGGTGTGGTAACCGAGTTACAGAACGCACTGGCATGTGCGGCGAGAGTCTTTAAACTCATCGAGGAGAAGCCTCAGGTGGCAGAGCCTGTCGATGCCAGAGTGCTGACCGACCCGGAGGGAAATGTTTCCCTAGACCATGTATACTTCTCCTATGTGCCGGATAAAAAGCTGATTCAGGACTTCAACTTAAAAGTAAAGCCCGGACAGCGTGTGGCAATCGTAGGGCCTACCGGATGCGGCAAAACCACCATCATTAACCTGCTCATGCGTTTCTACGATGTGGACAGCGGAGAGATTAAGGTGGAAGGCACCGATATCCGCAATATGACCAGAAAGAGCCTCCGTACCAACTACGGTATGGTGTTACAGGATACCTGGTTAAAGACCGGTACCATCCGGGAGAATATCGTCATGGGTAAACCCGATGCCACCCAGGAGGAAGTGATTGCTGCAGCCAGGGCTGCCCATGCCCACAGCTTTATCAAGCGTCTGCCCCAGGGCTACGACACGGTGATTACCGAGGACGGTGGCAATCTGTCCCAGGGACAGAAACAGCTGCTCTGCATTACCAGAGTCATGCTGTGTCTGCCTCCTATGCTGATTCTGGACGAGGCAACCTCCTCCATTGATACCCGTACCGAAATGAAGATTCAGGAGGCATTTGCCCGACTCATGGAAGGACGTACCAGCTTTATCGTGGCACACCGCCTTTCCACCATCCAGTCTGCGGATGTGATTCTGGTCATGAAGGATGGAAATATCATCGAGCAGGGCAATCACGAATCCCTTCTTGCCAAGGGTGGATTCTATGCGAACCTGTACAACAGCCAGTTTGCAAAATAAATTGTGTGGAAATGAGGAAACGATGAGAACGATGGAATTTAAGATGGAACGTCCCGGACTTCTACAGGAGGGGCAGGAAGTCACCATTACGGAGGGCGTACTGCCCAGTAACTACTATTATACCATCGACCCGTCTCTGGCCATGTCCGGTAATTTCCCCTTCCGGGAGCAATTAAAAAGCCGGAAGGGCATCGTCACAGCCATTGAGGAGAATGCCAGAGGTTACTATGTGACGGTGGAATTTGACGAACCGGAAGTAGTCAAGCGTTAAGCCAGTTGAAACAACAAATACAAATAGCAATTATCGCAAAGGAGATCAAAGTTATGTTAAAGAAAATCGCAACAGACAAAGCACCCGCAGCAATCGGACCTTACTCCCAGGGGATCGTGGCAGGAGATTTCCTGTTTGCTTCCGGTCAGATTCCCATTATCCCTGCAACCGGAGAACTGGAAACCGGCACCATCGAGGAGCAGGCACACCAGTGCATGAAAAATGTAGGTGCCATTCTGGCAGAGGCTGGCGTGGACTACACCAAAGTGGTAAAAACCACCTGTTTTTTGGCAGATATGGCAGATTTTGGTGCTTTCAATGGCGTGTATGAGCAGTATTTCACCGAGAAACCTGCAAGAAGCTGCGTCGCTGTCAAACAGCTCCCCAAGAACGTACTGTGTGAAGTTGAAGTCATTGCATACTTAGGATAAGCCATGAAAAATGTGATTTTAATTGGAATGCCGGGAGCAGGAAAAAGCACCGTTGGTGTGGTTCTTGCAAAACGCCTGGGCTATACCTTTCTGGATTCCGATCTGGTGATCCAGCAGAAATACGGAAAACTCCTCCATGAACTCATCCGTGAACATGGAGTGGAGGGGTTCTGGAAAATTGAAAACGATGTGAATGCAGGGCTTACCTGTGACAGAACCGTGATTGCCACCGGAGGAAGTGCCATTTATGGCGCGGAAGCCATGGAGCATCTGCGGAGCATCGGAACGGTGGTTTACTTACGGTTGACCCTTTCCCAGATCGAGGAACGTCTGGGAGATTTGACGGAACGTGGCGTGACTTTGCGGGAAGGACAGGATCTAAAGGCTTTGTACGAGGAGAGAACTCCTTTGTATGAAAAGTACGCCCATGTCATCATCGACTGTGACGGTCAAAAGGTACGGGAACTGGTAACCCGTATTGAGCGGGAAATCGGGGGTGCCCAATGAGTAAGAGCACTGCGAAAAGTCCCCTTCTTTTATTCCTGGCAGCCCTTATCTGGGGCGTTGCATTTGTGGCACAGAGTGTGGGCATGGACTATGTGGGTCCCTGGACTTTCAATGCCTGCCGTTTCCTTTTAGGAGGACTGGTGTTACTTCCTCTTTGCCGGAAAAAAAAGCAAGAGTTCCGGGCGAACCGGAAAGTCACTCTCATTGGTGGTATCTGCTGCGGACTGGCGCTGTCCTCTGCCAGCATGTTCCAGCAGACGGGAATCATGTATACAACGGTAGGAAAAGCGGGATTTATCACTGCCTTGTATATTATTATTGTTCCACTGCTGGGCATCTTTTTCCATAAGAAACCGTCGGGAAAATGTATATTGGCGGCTTTGCTTGCACTGGCGGGCTTTTATCTGCTGTGCATGACGAAAAGCCTTTCCCTGCAGCTGGGAGACGGGCTGGTACTGGTGTGTGCGGTGCTATTTTCCGTACATATTCTGGTCATTGATCATTTCTCCCCACTGGCGGACGGCGTGCAGTTATCCTGCATCCAGTTCTTCACCAGTGCCATTCTCTGCGGCGTGGGAACCTTTGTGTTTGAACAGCCCGGGATGGGAAATATTCTTCAGGGCTGGATGCCCATTCTCTACGCGGGCATTATGTCCTGCGGTGTGGCGTACACCTTGCAGATACTGGGACAGCGGGATATGGATCCCACCATTGCCTCCCTGATTTTAAGCCTGGAATCCGTGATTTCCATGCTGGCAGGCTGGCTGCTTTTGGGACAGGCACTCTCCGGACGGGAGCTTCTTGGCTGTGTGGTTGTCTTTGCCGCCATCATCCTGGCACAGTTACCCGATAAAAAGAAGACAGCACAAGCCGTATAAACAGGAAAGTTCTGTCACATACTATAAAAAAAGAAAGGTGTGTGGACAGAATGGATTATCTCAATGCATTTTGGGTTGGCGGACTGATTTGTGTCATTGTACAGCTCCTGATGGAAAAGACGAAACTTTTACCGGGACGTATTATGGTTCTGCTAGTGGTAACCGGCTGCGTCATCAGCTTTTTTGGCTGGTATGAGCCGTTACAGGACTATGCAGGAGCCGGAGCCAGTGTTCCCCTTATGGGATATGGAAATATTCTGATGAAGGGTGTCAAGGAGGCAGTACAGGAAAAGGGGTTTATCGGACTGTTCCAGGGCGGTTTTAAAAGTGGCGCGGTGGGCTGTGCCGCAGCGCTGGTATTTGCTTATCTGGCCAGCCTTGTATTTAAACCGAGGATGAAGTGAAAAACTATGAAAGAATTTTTATATGCCATCGTGGGCTGGATTGCCCGCGTACATAACGCCATTATGACCTGGAACGATGCCTACGAGCAGAGCTTCACGGACAAGGAACTGCATTTTATTGTGATTGGACTACTGGGCATCGCCATGGTGCTTGTGATTTATCCTTTCTTTAAGGCACTGGCGAAAAAGCATGTGTTGGTAATTGCCTGGATTTATGTGTTTACCCTGGTTCTGGTCGTTACCTTTGCCATCGAAATCGGTCAGGGCATTACCCGCACCGGAGTCATGGACTTTGAGGATGTGGAGTATGGTGTCCTGGGCTTTCTGTTCATGTTCTTTGTGTTTGCCATTGTCCGTGCCATTTATCATGGACTGCAGCGATTGACTCGGTATCTGGTACATCGAATCCGTGGCGGAGAAGAGGATGAAGAAGACGAGGACGAGGAGTGGGAGGACTATTAAATCTCCTCGAATTCCAGTCCGGTTTTATCCATAAAGCGCCGGATAGCCTGATCCCACAGGTTGTCCGGCGTTTTGTCTAACAAAAAACTGTGGGCGGCAGTGGCGGTAATCAGGGACAGGCTGCTGCCGTCATACTTTACCGTCAGTACAAAAGCACGGATCTGGTCAGGGGTCACGGCAGTGTCTCCTTTTTCCAGAATGGAGGCAACGTGTTCCGGTTTTACATGGAGCACGAATTTAAAATTTACCGGGGTATGCTTTCCTTTGATTAAGGAGAAAATCAAATCCCGCATCTTTGCCCATTCAATCAAATCATAGGGGCGCACAGAGGCATCCTCCCATTCCTCAGAAGTGTAAAACTCCTTTACCTGATGTCCGTCAATGGAAAAAACGGTGGCGGTGGTAACGGAAGCCTCCTCTAAGAGAAACAAATCGAAGGTGTCCGAGGCGAGAAATTTCGCCATAAAATTTTTCACGGATTTAATCTGTAATGCAATCATGTAAACACCTGTACCTTTCTCCACGCTGCAGGCTTTGAACCGGCAGGTACGAATCAACATTATTTTTATTATATGTCAGTTTGAAACCTCCCGCAATAACAAGAATTCCTTTACACAAACTGCGTGGTGTGCTATTATAAGTAGTATTAAAAACCATATAATACAGTCAGGGGTAAAGCTATGAGCTATAAGATAGTAGTGGACAGTTGCTGTGAACTGCCGGAAGAGTTAAAAAATGATCCCCATTTTGAAAGAATTCCTTTGGTATTGCAGGTGGGAGATTATATGATTGAGGATGATGAGAGCTTTGATCAGAAGGACTTTCTGCGTCGTGTTGCAGAGTCTGAGGAATGTGCAAAGTCTTCCTGTCCTTCCCCTCTTCGATTTGCAGAGAGCTTTGGGGGCGATGCCGAGCATATTTATGTGGTGACCCTGTCCTCAAAATTAAGTGGTTCCTACAACAGCGCGGTACTGGCGCGTACCATGTATCTGGAGGAGCATGAGGATACCAGCAAGCGTATTTATATCTGTGACTCCGAATCTGCCAGCGGCGGGGAATGTCAGTATGCCCTGCTTGCCAGCCAGTTGGAGAAACAGGGCGTGCTGAGCTTTGAACAGATTGTGGAGCGTCTGGAACAGCTAAAGAAAGAACTGAAAACTTATTTTATTCTGGACAATCTGGAAACCCTGCGGAAGAACGGAAGATTATCAGGGTTAAAGGCGATGGTTGCCTCCAAGCTTTCCATCAAACCGGTGATGGCAGGAGACCGTGGAAGCATTGTGGAACGTGCCAAGGCAATCGGCACGAAGAAAGCCTTAAGCCAGCTTGCCCGGATTATCCAGCAGGAAGTGAAGGATAGTGCTGGACGGCGGCTGATTATCACCCATTGTAACTGCAGGGCAAGGGCAGAGGAAATGAAAAATCTGCTGACGGCGAAGATGAAATTTGCGGAAATCCTCATCATGGACACCGGCGGAATCAGCACTCTCTACGCCAACGATGGGGGCATTATCGTTACAGTATAACAAAAGCCGGTTTCCTGGGAGCTTACATGGCTTTGTAACTGGAAGAGCTATAGCGGAAACTTATAACGGCGTCCGTGACCACGCAGGGCATGACAGGCATATCTGGCAGCAGGTATGCCTGATTTTATGGTTTCTCCCGTGTCGAAGGAGATAGACATTATCGCCGCTTTGCGCAGATGCTCGCTGTTTATCATCAGTTTGGTGGATAAAGCATACAGGTTGGGATATTTCGGGGACAGATATAGAAAGAGATTGCAGATATTGTCTGCAGAAACCATGGTGCTGCCATCAGTGAGATGGAGTACCGTATGCCCGTCCTTGTCCATGCGGAAGTACACAATGTCCTTCATTTTCACATAGGAGGTGCCGTTGGTGATGCTGCGCAGGGTAATGGTGGGAGTCCGGTCTGCGTTTTCCTTTGCTGCATTGGCAACAGCCTCCTCAAGGGCGGAGGGGGAAATGGGCTTGTCGATGCAGAACATGTGGGGCAGCAAGCCGGACTGACGGTAGTCAATCTCGCCACAGCAGAGGCAGATGGTGGTCTCAATGCCGGAATCCAACAGCTTTTTCCCCATTTCATAGCCGTTGATGGGCTGTCCGTCCAACTGGGAATGAACCAGATCAATAAAGTAAACCGGATAGTGGAGCTGGGCTGCAAGCATGGCCTCAGGATTTCCGAAGGAATCAATATAAAGAGGCTCGGACTGGGCTGCTATCTTGTCAGAGAGACGCCCTAAAAGGCGTTCCATTTGTTTTCTTTCCGCGATATTGTCGTCACATATTGCTACATGCATAGGCGTACCTTCTTATCTATAAAGTAATGAACTGAATGGGGGAGCGCAGCAGCAGAATCAGGATGGCAAGCTGAATCAGAAGAATCAGCGGCAGACCATAACGGAAATACCAGTGCTTTGTTTTGTGATGAAACACATGCATCCCCAGAATAGAGCCAATGCAGCCGCCCAGAAGTGCAGGCAGAAAAAGGACGGCTTCCGGTGTCCGCCAGGCATGTTTGATTGCCTTGCGTTTGTCGGAACCCATCATAATAAAACCGATCAGATTCATGGCTGCGAAATATATAACAAGTAAAAGAGTGACTTCCATTCAGATAACTCCCACGAAATAAAAAACTACGGAATAGATTTATTCTACCCCGTAGTTTTTTGTTTGTCAAAAGATATTGCGATTTATTTCTGCTGGTTCTTCTCGACTTCAGCCAGTTTCATGGCACGTACTTTGCAGGATAAGCCAAAGAGATTGATGAAGCCCTCTGCATCATGGTGGTCATAGAGATCACCAGTGGTGAAAGATGCAATGCTCTCGTTGTACAGAGAGTAAGGAGAGGTGGTTCCGGCTTTGATGATGTTGCCCTTGTAAAGTTTGAACTTCACTTCACCGGTTACATACTCCTGAGTGGATTCAACGAATGCCTGTAAAGCCTCACGGAGAGGAGTGAACCATTTTCCTTCGTATACAACCTGTGCAAACTTGTTGCCGATGTCTTTCTTAACAGCCATGGTGTCACGGTCTAAGATCAACTCCTCCAACTGACGATGTGCCTCCATCAGAATGGTTCCGCCAGGAGTCTCATAGACACCACGGGATTTCATGCCAACCACACGGTTCTCTACGATATCAACGATACCGATACCATGTTTGCCGCCCAGTTCATTTAAGGTACGGATGATATCGGAAACCTTCATCTTTTTACCATTTACGGAAGTGGGAACACCCTTTTCAAAGGTCATGGTGACATACTCGCCTTCGTTGGGAGCCTTTTCCGGGGTGGTGCCCAAAACTAACAGATGGTCGTAGTTCGGCTCGTTAGCAGGGTCTTCCAGTTCCAGACCCTCATGGCTGATGTGCCAGATATTGCGGTCACGGCTGTAGCTTGTGTCAGCGGAGAAGGGAAGGTGGATTCCGTGTGCCTGACAGTAAGCGATCTCCTCCTCACGGGAGTTCATGGTCCATTTCTCATTTCTCCAGGCTGCGATGATCTTTAAATCGGGAGCCAGTGCCTTGATACCCAGCTCGAAGCGGATCTGGTCGTTTCCTTTACCGGTAGCGCCGTGGCAGATTGCGGTAGCGCCTTCTTTTCTTGCAATTTCAACCAGACGCTTTGCAATGGCAGGTCTTGCCATGGAAGTTCCTAATAAATATTTATTCTCGTAAACAGCGTCTGCCTGTACGCAGGGTACAATGTAGTCGTCACAGAAGATGTCGGTGAGATCCTCAATATATAATTTTTCAGCACCGCAGGATTTTGCTCGCTCTTCCAGACCATCCAGCTCATCGCCCTGTCCGCAGTCAGCGCAGACACAGATAACATCGTAGTTGAAGTTCTCTTTTAACCAGGGAATGATCGCTGTGGTATCCAATCCGCCGGAGTAAGCAAGAATGACTTTTTCTTTCATGGTAAATCCTCCATTATGTATAATGATAATAAGTAGTTTTAGGATGCCGTGGCATCTCAATGTCTTTTTACAATATACAACACTTGTAATATAAATGCAAGTGAAAAAATATTCATATAAACAAGGGAAATTTGTAGATTATATGCATATATATCAATTTAATATTGCATGATATGCATTAAAGGTGTATGATCATGCACAGAAATAAAAATCACACACAGGGAGGGAAAACAATGCAGATTCGTGTAATGACAATCGACGATTATGAACAGGTTGCCGGGCTGTGGCATTCCATTGAAGGGTTCGGTATCCGCAGCATGGATGATTCCAGAGAAGGTGTGGAACAATTCCTCAGACGAAATCCCACCACCAGTGTGGTTGCTGTGGACGGTGTCCGGGTAGTAGGAGCGATTCTCTGCGGACACGATGGAAGGCGGGGATGCCTGTACCATGTCTGCGTGGCGAAGGATCATAGAAAACAGGGAATCGGGCAGAAAATGGTTGACTTTTGTGTGGAGGCATTAAAAAAGGAAAAAATCAACAAGGTTTCCCTGATCGCCTTTACCAGTAACGCTGTGGGAAATGCTTTCTGGCAGAGTATAGGCTGGACAAAGCGGGAAGATTTGAATTATTATGATTTTACACTAAATGAGGCGAATATTACGGAATTCGTGTAACGATTCAAGAGCCAATGGCGGGATAACCACATGAGCAAAAGGAAAGCGGTGAAACCGCGATTTTGCGAATGGGGTGCTGAATAGACACAACACAATATTGATAGTAAGGAAGGAAAAAAAGTTTGAAACAAATAAGTAGAAGACAACTAAGAAATAAATGGTATAGCAAATAAACCATCTTTCGGTGGTTTGAAAATCAAATATAGACACAACACCTAATCAGGTAACAGGAACAGTATCATCTTTGATGATATATCCTCGTTGTTTCAGTAGATTAAGTGCCTGTGAAGTGGTCAATACTTTTGAGTCGTTCACAGGACGTGACTCAAGAAAACCTTCCGGTGTATATGGCTTTAAATCTGTGAGTATGTGCCAGATAGCGGTCAGGATCATACGACAGATGGCAATGATAGCTTTCTTGTGCCCACGACGTGCTTTTATACGTCGATAACGGGTAGTAAATTCAGTATGTTTCTTGGATTTAATTAAAGCATTTGCAACTTGCACCAAAACTGGTTTAAAATAGGAGCCAGCACGGGAAATCCTAGTGGATTTGATTTTATGATTGCTTTGATCATTACGAGGACAACATCCAGCCCATGATACGAGGTTTTTAGCTGTGGGGAAGACAGACATATCACCTCCGATTTCAGA